>OLVP01000017.1_pt1 | contig 147307 bp, 126 predicted proteins | sample 1673281 | NCBI WGS metagenome assembly OLVP01 (sample SAMEA3178940, study PRJEB25190) | human gut metagenome | biome: human gut; feature: human-associated habitat; material: faeces | place: Austria | collected 2013
TCGGCATCCCGAGAGAGATGACCGATAAAGACGGCAATTTACTGTGGTTCGGCAACTATACCGGCTGGGGTCGTCTGAAAGAGGAAACCAAGGTTGCGGATAGTGCTTACCAACCCTTCCGCCTGCAAAACCAGTATGCCGACCGTGAAACGGGGCTGCATTACAATTTCTTCAGGTATTACGAGCCTGATGCGGGGCGGTTTGTGAATCAGGATCCGATTGGGTTAGAAGGTGGAGATAATATTTATTTATTCTCCCCTAACATACAAAGCTGGATAGATCCATTAGGACTATTATCATGGAATACTGCTAGAAAACAATTTTGGAAAGCAGAAGCAAAAAAGAAAGGGACCGTATAGCTAAAGAAAAAACTAAAAATCCTGGTTCAAGTCCAAAATGTAAATATTCTGAACGTAATTTAAAAAGGATGGAGAAAGGTAAAGCACCACGAATAAAAGTTAGAATTCGAACAAGAAGAGGAATTGAAGAACGCAATGTGTCATTAGAACTACATCACACTTACTTACCACAAAGATTAGGTTCAAATAAAGCTCATGAAGCTTGGAACTTATCTATTGCAACACCATGGGCTCATGCCGCAATGGACCCATTCCGACACACAGGTAGTGTATTATTAAAAATTTTGAAAGGAACCAGCACATGGTAACAGGATTAGAAATCAAAAATTTAATTCAATCTCATGAATACAAAAGGTTATTAGATAAGGCTGAACATGAATATGGAATTAAAATTTATGACAATGACGAAAGTATTTCACAAGAATGTAATTCTGTTGCTAATGAAATTAATAAATCAGGATTAACACCTGAGTTAATATTAGATTTTATTATTGAAAACGATAAATTAGTTTTTAATTTTTCAAAATTAAAAATATCAAAATTGTCAGAAGATTACTGTGACTTTGAGGAAGATGAAGAAGATAGTGATGATATTATATTAATTGGTCAGGCTAAGACTTTCCTCATTGTAAACTCTATAGAAATTTTACTATTGAGAAAATCAGAAAAAGATTTAATAAATTTTTTGAAAGCAATTAAGATTCCTTCTTATAAAAAATATGCAAAAGAGTTATTTGAATTTTACCAAGAGAGCCTAAAGATATATTAAAACTTTTACTACTCTATCTGTATTTTGATATCTTTTTATATCTCCTGACAAGCATAGACTGTGTTAAACCCCAACAGTGTAGTAAGGTCGTCTGAAATTTTTCAGACGACTCCCTTTTATATGTCCCTAAAAAAGCGAACAGATTTGGTTCAGCAAAAATCCGGACGGCCATTACGTCATTGAAACCAATTGATAATGTAGCTGCAAGTAAAATTATGCCGTAGTTCGGAGAAATTGGATTAGGGATACAGTATGAATTGCTAAAATCTGTTAAATCATATATAGAATCTGAGCATCTGGAAGAGGTGAAAATAGGAAAATGTTAAAAATTAATGAATTAAATTCATATCTTAAAAATAAAGGAGTACCAGAAGATAGTTACTCAATCAATGAAGTAAATGATGAATCATTATGTATTGTTGAAGAAAATAAAAAATGGCATATATTCTATTCTGAAAGAGGATTGAGAACCGAAGAATATTGTTACGAAGATGAACATTTGGCAATTCTATATTTTATAAATCGGTTATCAAAAATGTTAAAATTTTCTTTCGAATGAAAAAAAGCAAACTGTAGCCTGTATGAAACTTTTAATTATGGTATGGGGTATGTGCGTAACATACACGCGGCTTCTACCAAATTTCTCTCTTGTTGGTCACACCACAAACTACGGCTACAACGCCCAATGGCTGCCCGAAACCATTACCGACGCCTACAATACGACAGTTACGAACCCTTGACACAGGTACACAACCACACCAATGCCAAGGGCGAAAGCAAACAGGACGTTTTGTAAGCTAAGACGTGATAGGTTTGGTAGGAGATCTAAAAACACCTGATGCACGTGCAATCGAAAAATCAACTGTCGCGATTTTTGAAGTAGAATTGAAAAATGAAAGTAAAACACTTTATGCAGCAGGTAGTAGCTCAATCATGCGGAACAAATTATCTTAAGAAATATACCAGATGATGCAAAAGTTACTCGAAAAGGAATTTCTTGGGGCAGCAAGCAAAGAAATGCACCTTGTTCAAGATGTAAACAAAGTGTTGACGGTGCTGGTGGTGTATATGATTAATGAAAGAATGAGTTATGAATATAGAATTACATATTGAAAAAGTACAATCTCTTTTAGATCAAATGGATCTACAAAAGAAATGTAAATTTGCAGCTTGGTGCTGTAATGCACTGATCATTGAGAAAAAAATAAATGAAAATATGACTAAAATAACTAATTCAAATGTGAACTACCAACTCTGTGATGCTATCATTAAAGCTGGTTGGTATGATTTCTCCCAAATAAATATTGGAATCTCTCAAAAAGCTATAGAAGATATAAATTGGAATGATGATGATCCATTAAATGATATGGTAGAAACACAAGGAACTATAGAATTATTAGCTTCGATTCGAAATATGTTACTAGGTATACAACAAAAATCATCTGATAGTTATTATTTTGCTGCATGTGCTGAAAATGTAATTAACTGGAAAGATGCTTTAGCGAATTTCCCATACTCCGAAGATGGCGAAATAGAGGACGAAAATTTAAAACGTGAATATGAAATTCAATTGTTATTTTTAGATGATTTAAGAAATAGTATAATTACCTTACAGGATATTAAGAAATATAGATAAATGGATGCAAGCCTGAGTAGCCTATTTAGAAAGATAGGAGTTGCGTTGATGGAGTCTGAGGAATTAACTTCTAAAATTTTGCTGGAAAGTGTTTTAGAATGTACAAATTTTGTAGTAAATGAGGTGCCAAATTTATACAGTGCATTAATAGAGAGATTAAAGCAAGACGATGAAGTATTCTTTATGAATTTTGTTGAAGATGAGGATGGTCAGGATGATTATTATGGATATGTCTATAATAAAACAAATGGAAAAATCTACGAATATGCGTTCCATGATGACAAATTAGTGAAAAATAGGAAGTTGTCTTTTATTGAAAAGAAAATTGGGGAGTTAACAACGAAAGATATTCTTGAATTACTTATAATAGATTTACTGTAATTTAGATATACCTATGATTGGTCTCGTACTTTTATGTAAGCAAGTAGTAGAAAGCCTTAGCCTGTATGAGACTTCCATCCTTGACGTAGATTTATGTGTAGAATGTGCGCGCGGTTTCCGCTATTTAGATAACCTCAAAACCTTCTTTGAGGTCATCTGAAATGTTTGCTCTTTAACAACCTCATCACTAGTCAGCATCAAGGTCGTCTGGAATCTAACTTTTAGACGACCTTTGTTGTACCGTATTCAACCGCCGCTACGCCTACGACAAAGCCGGCAACCTGATTCAAAGTGCCGGCGTACTCAATTACTTCTACGATAAAGCCCGCCATCTGACCGTCCTCAACAATGAAAACGGCGAGAAGCCTACCGTCTCGATTACGACCCGATTACCGGCAGCTACACCGACTGGGGCCGTCTGAAAAAAGGATGAGCGGATTTACAAGAATGCCCATCAGCCGTTCAGACTGCAAAACCAGTATTACGATGAAGAGACCGGGTTGCACTATAATTTCTTTTGTTACTATGAACCTAAATTAATTACAGGTATTACAGAAAAACAAATAGATGCTTTAACTCGTACCTCCAAAATTTCCAAAGATGCCGTCGACTATTGGAATAGGTGTGGTCGTGTACCTAAAGGTTGTTAATTGCTAAATATTTTAAGAAATAAAAGGAATAGTTATGTATTTAGAAGAGAAAAATTCAGATTTGAATGATGAAATTAATGATCTAATTTGTTTATCAAATGATTTGACAATTATCGAAGATAGATTAGCTGTCAAACTAAAAGCATGGGATTTAATTCCTGAACCTAAGATAAATTGGGTTGAACCAACTTCTTCAGTCGCTAATGGTATTTCTGGAGTTTATGAGGAAAAAGGGGATTACAAAGTAGCATTAGAATGGGTACTACTTGCCTTAAAAGCTAGAGAAATAGAGCCTGATGCAAGTATATTTTGTGATGCAGGTGCAATATATTTTGAGCTTGGTGATATGGACAATGCCTATAAATACTTTCAATTTGCGTATAATGAACTTCGTTATCAGCCATTTTCATATCGAGATAGGAAATATTGGCAATTTTATAAACAACGTAAAGAAGAATTAAATCCTAAGAAAAAAAATAAAAAGTAATTGTCAAACAGGGGAGGAATCGTAGAAGCTGTTGATGATTTTGTACAAAATCCAAAAAATAAAGCCAAATTGAAAGATGTTGCTGAAGTAGCTGGCCAAAATTTCCCAAATAATACGAGAAATTTCTCTACTACTTTAAAAGCATTAGGAGGATAAAATGGCAGCTAAAATTTTTAAAATAAGAGATTTTTTTAAAAACGGTACCTTTTTAAAGGATTTCTCAACCGAAAATATATCATGCTTCCTAAAAGATAACAGCAATGAGTCTTTTGGAAAGGATATTGTAATGTATTACTTTTATTTTAAGGGATATTATATATCTTTTATATATGATGAAAGTAAAGGTGTACTTAAGGGGGAGCAAATAGAAATCTCTAATTATAAAAAAATTAAGAGTAAAAGACTATCTTCTATATTAACATTTAAAAAATTGAAATTAAGCAAATTAAATGGGGATATACATTCTATATATCAAGATGATGATGAGCTTGTCGTTTTTCTTCAAAATGGATTAAATCTTTACTACAACAAATTTAATAAGAAAAAATTTCTACTTACAAAAATAATTAGCCCAGACGAAAATTCTAGAAAGTTAGTAAAATCCACTATGAATATATATTCTGAGAATTAAACGTTATAAACTAAGCGTAGCAAGCCATCCTGCGTATGCAGGTTGCGTTCGGCATGCACACAGTTTCTGCTTTTCAGACGATCTCGAAGCAGTAACCGGATTCGTTCGAGACGGCACCAACCTCTTGCAAGAAGTCCACCCGGACGGCAGATATACCTATATCTACACCGATTCCGACAACTATGAACCTTTAGCACAAATCCGCGATTAAACCAACGCAGACGGCGAAAACCTCCAACAAACCCACTACTTCCACTGCGACCAAATCGGCATCCCAAGAGAAATGACCGATAAGGACGGCAATTTGCTGTGGTTCGGCAACTATACCGGCTGGGGTCGTCTGAAAGAGGAAACCAAGGTAACGGATAGCGCATACCAGCCGTTCCGCCTGCAAAACCAGTACGCAGACCGTGAAACTGGGCTGCATTACAATTTCTTCAGGTATTACGAACCTGATGCCGGTCGGTTTGTGAATCAGAATCCGATTGGGGTGTTGGGTGGTAGTAACTTATATCTATTTGCACCAAATATTCATAATTGGATTGATCCTTTGGGATGGGAAAAGGATTGGGTCAAATATGAAGAAAAAATTCGAAAATTATATCCTACACGTAGTAAAAGAAAATATAAAGGGAGTGATTGTGAAGGTGTAGCAGATGGAATTACTAACGTTAATGGCAAAGAAACAGCTATTGAAGCTAAATATATAAATAAATGGAAAAATTCTGCATACAATCCAGAAAGTTTCTTTTTTAAATGTATTAAAAAAGATGGAACAGAAGAAGAAAGACTTATAGATCAAGCAAAAAGATATACAAAATGCTTTGACCAAGTTATATATCATACAAATAGTAAGGAATTTGTTGATTATTACTCAAAAGTTTTTGCAAAAGAAGGTTTAACAAATATTATTTTTATAATTACGAAAGCATAGGAATTGTTAAATGAAAAAAGTGAGCCATAAAATTAATGTAATAAAGCAAATAGAAAACACTGTTGATATAGTTGGTAATCATCCCAACCAAAATTCTGATAGAGTGTTTTTATATATTAATTATGATATACAAAGTTTTGAAGATTCATTTGATGAAATTTTTAGTATTCCTGAATTGGAATCGGAAGATTTTTGTTTGATTTCATCCAACTGTGAAATCACTTTACCTAATGGAGAAAAATTTTGTGGAATATCTTTCAAAAGTAACTCAAATAAAGAATTGATTCTTCAAAAGATTAAAAACCATTTTGAGAAAAAAGGATATCAATATGGGGTTATTAGAAACAATAATTTAATATTAAGTACAAAGAATGTAATTAATTTAGATGATTGTTCCGCTATCCTTTATGACTATGATTAATACTCAATGAACTTAGACAGCAAGCCGTAGCCCGCATGAAACCTCCAATCCCGACGTATGGTATGTGCGATTGCACGCACGCGGTTTCTGTTCAAACGACCTCAGTCCCAACGTAGGGTGGCCAATTGCTGCCCACGCAGTCCCCTCGGGTTACCTGAAAAAGTGCAGGCTGCTTTCAAAGCTCTAAAACAGTTCAAAAGCAGCCTGCACATTCAAAGGCACGCAGACAAAGCAAGCCGTAGCTGCACAAACCTTCAATTCTGATGTTAGGTGTGCGCGGAAAACGCACGTAGGCGGTTTCTGCTTTTCAGACGGCCTCGAAGAGGAAACCGGATTCGTTTGGGACGGCAGCCACCTCTTGCAAGAAATCCAACCGGACGGCAGATATACCTATCTCTATACCGATCCCGACAGCTACGAACCCCTGGCACAGTTCCGCAACTGGACCAACGCAGACGGCGAAAGCAAACAGGAAATCCACTACTTCCACTGCGACCAAATCGGCACTCCGAGAGAGATAACCGATGATGAAGGCAATCTGGTTTGGTTCGGAGATTATCACGGTTGGGGTAAACTGAAGAGCGAAACGAACGTAATGGGAACGGCGCACCAGCCATTCAGGTTGCAAAACCAGTATTGCGACTGTGAAACGGGGCTGCATTACAACTTCTTCAGGTACTACGACAGTAGAATCGGACGGTTTAATAATCAAGATCCCATAGGATTAGTGGGCGGGGAGAATTTTTATGCTTTTGCGCCTAATGCTCAGGTGTGGGTTGATCCTCTAGGTTTGAATAAATGCTGTGAAAATAGCAAAGTTAAAACAGAACCAAACACAGCATTTTTTTGGTCAGGTAGAACAGATGGTATTGGTGGACAACATATTGCTGCCGATATTGCCAAATCTAATGGAGGAACAACATTAGAAATGTTAATTGAAGCTAGAAAAATTATCATGCCTACGTGGGATCAAAATAACCAAGCAAGCATTAAAGCATGGGAAGATATTTCATCAGAGTATGCAACATGCGCTTCTGGTACTGTAACAGGCGTTATTGGCAAAGATCTGCGGCCAGGAAATATATGGGAAAATAGAGAATTACCCGCTTTGAAGAACAATCCTAATATAAAAAAATAGTAATAATAGATTCTAAAACAAAGATTTCAACTGTTATATTTCAAAGGTAATTACTATGGATGATTTCGTAATTGAAAAAATTTCAAGAGGTATGTTAATTGTTTCTTTAAATGGACATGAAATTTCATTTGAAGGAGAAATGTTCTTTCCAAATAATGAGTTTCACTTTTCCCTATATGCGAAAACAGCAAAATTTACTAAGACCAACCAAATTTTAAGCAAGGAAGAGTTAGATAATATTTTAGAACATTTAAAAAAAGAATTTATTTTAAAAAATAGAGTATTAGACATAATTTTCTAAATTTAATTATCAACTGTAAAGTAGCCCAAGCAAGCCGTAGACCACATGAAACTTCCAATCCCGACGTAGGGTATGTGCGATTGCACGCACGCGGTTTCTCCTTTTCAGACGACCTCAATCCTTTTTCGAGGTCGTCTGAAATATTTCTTCAATAACAATCTAAGCCAAGACCGCCTACAAATACGGCCAAGGCGATTTGCCGACCCAACACACCAAAAGGAGGAGGAACTATTTTAACTTCTAAAGGCAAAGTTGTTAATGTAAATGAAAGAGATATAACATTTATTTTATTGAGGCATAAAAAATGAAGAAAAAAATATTAAATAGCTTCTGCTCATATTTAGAAGCTAACCATATTTCATTTAAAAAACACGATTGTATTATTTCACTTTTTTTTAATGACATTTTTTTTGGAAAAATTAATTTCCAATTTAAAAAAGGTAAGCATGTAAAAATTGGGGCATTATGCTCATTCTCTATCGTTTCTTATATAAATGAGAAAAATATTCTAGACCAAAAATTTATAGAATTAAGTACAACTATCCCAAAATTTTATCCTGAAATAAACGATATTTTTGATGAGAATGACACACCCAGTAATTTTAAAGTACATGGCTCAGAACTTGGAAAATTTGATTCTATTTTTAAAGATCTTGGCATTATTTCTTTATATCCAGAAACATCCGAAAATGAAATAAATGAGATAATTATTGCCATATTCGATAATTATGTGTTACCAATGAAAAATTATTTTTTTGGAAGTAATTTATCAATAGAGGATATTTTAAAAAATCCTTCCTCATATAAATACCCACTATCTACAATTTTACTAATAAGTCATTTACACAACTTGGAAATTAATAATTTCGTAAACATAAAAAATCCTAGAAAATTCCCTGACTCAAAGAATATATCTAAAATTTTAGATTTATTATTCGCACATAAAAAAAATATTGAGATACACAATGATAACAATAGTAAAAATGACCACTAGATTGAGTTAGTATGCGTAGCCCGCATGAAACCTCCAATCCCGCGGGATTCGATGCACTTATGCAATCTAAATCCATAAGGCCAAATAAAAAAGGAGAAACATATATGACAGATATAATTATGACACCATCGCATGTAGAAGGAGATTTTATGAAAAAATCCGGTCAATTTAAATTATGTGAAGAGTTGCAACTGATTCTAGATAAAGAATTAAAAGCAGGAAATACTTTACTTGAATTGCCATGTTGTACGAATTGGCCTCAGGAGGGAAGTATTTTTGCATCACTAGCAAATAGACTCACTGTTGGTAAGGAAGTTTTAACAGATGATGTTTATTATTCTATTAATGATGATGTTCACTATGGCTGGATTGACGAATGTGTATGCAAAATTCATCATGGTCTATTAGTCGCAGGCAACTTAATTACAAATAAACATAAATGATTTGTTTTTAAGTAATTGTAGCTTGTTAAGAGTAATTGTATTCGTTAATAACCCGATTTCCACGGCTACTGCAGCGACGGCTATTAAGAACAACTATATTGAAGGTAAAGCTGCACCTCAAGGTTTGGGTTTTCTTGGCGGATAAACACAAATATATTAATGACTTCGAAAGGTTAATAAGCAATGAATCAGAAGCAATTTATAAAAAAGATTAATATAGTTTTAGTCGAAATTGATAAAATGATTAATAATTGCGATGAATATAGTTATACAAATAAACAGCAGTTGATTTCTATAAAAAATGAACTATACGACATGATGAATTATCTAAATTCAGAAAGTATTTTTCAACAAAAAAAAGGAAAAGAATTTTTATTATCTCGGATAGTAATTGATTCGTGGCCATTTAATAATGAAGTTGGTAAACTCCTTGTAGAATTAGAAGAAGATTTCAATTCTTTGACAAGAAAAAATATAAAAATGTCTAAGTTAAAAATCTTGAATGAAACTCCTTTAGACTTTCGAGAAAAATTTTTGTTTGATAAATGGGAAGTCAGTTACCTTGATTTGATGGAAGTAAATCAAGGTTCTCCCTTAGTTGGAAGTCTATCCATTAACGGTCAAGTTATTATTAAAGAACAGGGGTTTGGAGGGCCTTTGTTGTATTTCAATAGAAAAATATATATTCCAGTTTTCATTAGACGATTTTGCGTTGTTGGATTTAGGCTTGCCACATTAAATGTAGATGATTTATCAATTGAGTATATTGGGGGTATCGAAGACTTGATTTATCTGAAAGAGATAAAAGGTAATAGAATTTATTTCTATACAGATATATATAAAAGCACAGAAAAGAATTTAACTTTATATTAAATATCTCAAGAATATGCTGTAAACAACATAGCCAAAGGACTTCCATGTTAATTAAATTTAAAGAGTTTATTCAAAAGTATTGGATAAGTATAACAAAGCTCAAACAGATAGATACATGAGTAAGTAATTAACTAGAATTGGTGGTAAGATTTTTGGAAAATACGGATCACATAGTAAATGTGCATAGAAACTGATTGATAACAAAAATTTATAAAAGGAAAATTAAAATGAGTGTTTTAGGTAATTATATAATTCAAGATTTAATCCAGAATGTATCTAAAGGAGTTACAGAGACATTTAAATTTGTATTAGAAAGATATAATTCTAATGAAGTTTTTGCCTATACATTATATATTGATGACTATTGTTCATATCTGGGTTGGGCTGCTAACACTATTTCTCACTACGAAATAGAAAAAGTAAACTACCCAAAAGAAGATCAGCCTTTTATTAAATGGTATTACCCTCAATTTGCAATAGGACTTGGAGAGGTTCCTGAGAAAATAGATAGTATATTCAATAATGAGATACAAAATATTCTTAATGATGCAAATACATTAATATCAGAAGATAATTTTGAGCAATATCAGGCGGAAGTATATGATTCAATTATAGAAGGATTTAAAAAAGCGATAGAAAATATAGATAAGAAAAAAACAAAGAATGTCATATTTTTTGTTTCTATTGTAGATAGTGATAATACTGAAATTATGGAAAATTATTCTGCTGAACAACTAAATTCATATGATAAATTCCTTACGTTCAAAAATAGATTTCAAAGTAAGCCGTAGCCCGTATGAAACCTCCAATCCTGACGTAAAGTGTGCGCGGTACGCACGCACGCGGTTCCTGTATTTCAGACGATCTCACTATCCTCTTTAAGGTCGTTTGAAATATTGGTTCTTTAACAATCTCATTACCAGTCAGTTACAAAATGTAGTTTCTCGAGGAGCATTATAATATTATGGAAATTAAAAAAGAGTCTAACGACTATATTATTAAATTTAATAACCATGAAGTCTTAGTTTTTTTTGAATGGCTTGTTAAGTTCGTTGAAAATAATGAAATTATTGATGAAGCTGAGCAAAAAATATTATATGACTTAGAATGCTTATTAGAATCCACATTAGAAGAACCTTTTATGGAAAATTATAAAGATTTAATACATATAGCTAAAAAATCTATTATTAATAATTAGCAAGCTATAGCCTGAACAAAAACTCTCAGTCCTAAGGAGTATTTTATGAAAATCAAAGAGTTGATTGAAAAATTAGAACAAAAAAGTAGCCATCAATTTTTGAAAGCAGTATCAAAACCAGAATTTGCTTTTCCTTTGCCACAAGATTTAAAATTCTTTTATGAAAATTATGAATATGCTATTCTTAATATTAATACTTCTTGTGAGATAAGAATCAGTTCACTTTCAGAATTGCAACCAACAAACCAAATTCTATATCCAGCTGATGATGTTATTTGGGAGGAGTTGGCAGATGATATCAGTAATGATTGGTTCATGATTGCATCTTCACAAGAGCTAAGTCAATATATCAGTATAGACTTAAACAAAAAAAGATTTGGTTTTTGTTATGATAGTTTTATAGAAACTCATGCTACACCTGATGAGTCTCCCATTATTGCTAAGTCATTTACAGAACTACTGGAGAAATTGGTTTCCAATGAAAAAGAATGGTTTTGGTTAGATTCCTCTTTTCAAAGCTATGGTGATGCTTATGAAGATGAATGAGTAAGTTGTAGCCCTTATGAAACCCTCAATCACAACAGAGAGTACGTTTGGATCGCACGTAAGTAGTTTCTAATTTTCAGATGGCCTCGAAGAGGAAACCGGATTCGTTTGGGACGGCAGCCATACCTATATCTACACCGACCAAGACTCCTAAGAACCTTTAGCACAAATCCGTGATTTGACCACCGAAGACGGAGAAAACCACCAACAGACCCACTACTTCCACTGCAACCAAATCGGCATCCCGCGTGAGATGACAGATAAGGAAGACAATCTCTTTTGGTATGTCGAATACACCATCTGGGCGCGTCTGAAAGAGGCAACCAAGGTAACGGATAGCGCTCACCAGCCCTTCCGCCTGCAAAACCAGTATGCCGACCGTGAGACGGGGTTGCATTACAACCTGATGCGCTATTACGAGCCTGAGGCGGGGCGGTTTGTGAACCAAGACCCGATTGGGTTGTGGGGTGAGGAGAATCTGTATCAGTTCGCGCCTAATGCGACTATGTGGCTTGATCCGTTAGGATGGAAAGGTGTTACAGTTTCGAAGGCTTCAAAAGGTTCCGCATTTGATTTTATTCTGAAACTTGATAGTTCTGTTTATCTAGAAACGGCGCAGCACATTAAAGATGCCATCGCATCAGGAAAGCCCTCTGTTGTTACAATAGATAGAAAAGGTGCTGCCGGACGAAGAAAAGAGGTATTAAAAGGAACAAAATGTGCTAAAGGAACCGACCGAGATGAGTGGCCTATGTCGATGTTTAAGGAAGGAGGAAAAGGAGCAAGTATTCGTAAAATAAGTCCATCCGATAATCGAGGCGCAGGTAGCTCTATTGGACATGCATTAAGTGATATTCCAGATAATGCAAAAATTAAATTTGTAATAGTTTAGATTATAGAAAGGTAGAAATCATGTTTTCTGATTTATTAAAATTGAAGAATTTATCCAAAGAACAGCAAACAAAAGCTATATCTTTAAGTAAAAAATTTAGCTCAACGAATAAAACCGACTTGGAAAAAGCAAATAATTTATTATTTAGCTTATTCTGCTCAGATCGGCGTGAAGGGGTGGATATATGCTTAAAAGCCCTAACTGGTTTAAAATTTAATGGTAATTTTAATTTGTGGACATTTATTCAGCCAAGCTATTGTCTTAAGTATTATTTAACAACCGATGAAAGTGTTAAAGAAGAAATTACTAGGATGTTACGCGAAGATGTTAAATCTAAGTGGCATGATGATGATGAGCATCAAGAATTTATACAAAAAATTCTTGATGGTGAACTTGTACAGTCCGCACAAGAAGAACTTGATAGATATATAGATGATGGAATTAAAGAGGAATATATTTGGCGTGTAAATTTACTTATAGAATATTTATATGTGTTGGCTTTGGGTGCAACGGGGTCATTAAATAAGACTACTGTTATGGACGAAATTAAGAAGAACCTAGTTAGATTAAGAGAAATTATCAAGCAGTAGCCCTTATGAAACCTTCAATATTAAAGTGAGGGCGTGTGCGGTACGCACGAACTCCTGGCACAGGTAAATAACTGGACCAACAAAGACGGAGAAAGCCGTCAACAAACCAACTACTTCCACTGCGACCAAATCGGCATCCCAAGAGAGATGACCGATAAGGACGGCAATTTGCTGTGGTTCGGCAACTATACCGGCTGGGGTCGTCTGAAAGAGGAAACCAAGGTAACGGATAGCGCTTACCAGCCCTTCCGCCTGCAAAACCAGTACGCCGACCGTGAGACGGGGCTGCATTACAACTTCTTCAGGTATTACGAGCCTGATGCGGGGAGGTTTGTGAATCAGGATCCGATTGGGTTGCGGGGTGGAGATAATCTTTATCGGTTTTCGTCTCTAATATTCAGATTTGGATTGATCCCTTAGGGTTAGCATGTATACCCAATCCAAATAGAAAAAATGATGAGGATCTTGCAAGAAGAATTGATAAATTGTCTGATAATTTGACAGAAAAAAATAGAGATGGTTTCACTACGTTAGCCTTGGCAAGGGTAACACTTGCTGATGGAACCTCTCAAATATGGATTGCTCAGGCAGGCTCTTCTCTGTCATCAAAGCCTTCTAGAAGGCAACAAAGTCTTGCGGGTGCAGATGAAATAATACAAAATTTACATCCAGCAGGAAGAAGAGGGAAAGATGGCAACCACTTAAATGATGCTGAACGTCAACTTATACGAGAAGCGAAAAAAAGAGGAGCTAAAATTAAATCTCTTGGAGCTACAAAACCAATGTGTGGCAGATGCGAGAAAGGAGCGAGAAGAGCAGGGATACTGAGGCGTATCATAACCCCAATTAAGAGTAGGTACTGTTAGTATTTAATATTTTTAAATTTATTTAAAATTAAAGGAGTCCAATATGAAGCCGATAGAATTGGATGAAATGCCAAATGATATTTTTATTCAGGATATAAAAGAGTTAACAGAGAGTTTTTCAATAGATTTTCCTGATGTGTTTAGACAACTTTTGACAGAGTTAAATGTATCAAAAGATAATTTATTTATCACGGATTTTATTGAAAATCAGAAGATTGCCAACTCATATACAGGATATGTTTTTGACAAAACCCACAAAAAAATGTATGACTATACAATCAAAAATAAGAAACTTAGTTTTTTTGAAGTCGATATAAAAAAACTAACTACTAAGGACACGGATAGCATCCGAGTATTGGATGAACTTTAAAATGCAAGCTATATTTGCATAAAGTGTCAGTGACTGTAGGTTGGGTCAAGACCCAACAGCCTAATAAGGTCGTCTGAAATAACCTTCAGACGACCTTTCCCTATACGCATATCCTTACCTGCTTCGACTACAACGAAAACGGCCAACTCATCGCCCAGTACCAATGGAAGGTGCCGTCCAAAGAAGAGAACGCCCGAAACGGCTTACCCGAAACCGACTGGCGCGATGCGCAGTACGACATGCTGTACCTGCCCCCTCTCCCGTGGGAGAGGGTCGGGGAGAGGGCAAAGCAACCGCGCCGCTTTCAGACGGACGTTCCCTCATCACCGACAACCGCCTGAAAACCTACAACGGCACGACCTATTACTACGACGAGCTCGGCAACCTGATCCACCGCGAACTGGCCGACAGCGAAATGCAGAACTATTTCTACGATCTGCACGACCAACTGGTTAAAGCGGAAATCTTCAAAAAAGACGGTAGCAAAGAGACTTGGACGTACAGCTACGACGCCTTAGGCAGAAGAATAGGCAAAGGTCGTCTGAAAAACGAAGAAGTTTCAGAAACGTCATTCCCGCATGATTTAAGCGGGAACGACCTCGAAAACCAAACCCGCTTCGTTTGGGACGGCAGCCACCTCTTGCAGGAAGTCCACCCGGACAGTAGATATATCTATATCTACACCGATCCCGACAGCTACGAACTCCTGGCACAGGTACACAACCGAACCAACATGGTAATAAATACTCTTTAAAGAATGCACATATGGGACATAATCCAAAAGATGCTGTTTCCTATTGAAATCGTTGCGGTTGTTATCATGGGGCTAAATCTTAGACAGTACGGAAATGGACGCTTGACCCCAATAATTACCGATTGGAATATGGACCAGGAAATTGTTCACGTGGTGGTAAAAGTAAATCACGATATAAGAAACCTCGAAAACCAAGAAATAGTAAAGCACCTAAAGGTTGTTAATTGCTAAATATTTTAAGAAATAAAAGGAGTAGTTATGTATTTAGAAGAGCAAAATTCAGATTTGAATGATGAAATTAATGATCTAATTTGTTTATCAAATGATTTGACAAGTCTCGAAGATAGATTAGCTGTCAAACTAAAAGGATGGAATTTAATTCCTGAATCTAAGATAAATTTTGTCGCATTACTTATTGCAATTCATCAAATAAAAAGTAGGATTATTGCTGCTGTACATAAAGGTACAGGTAGTCAGACCAATAATCCTACTTTTATTTTAAGATAGGTGATATAAATTTATTTGTCAAGAATGTAGACTAAAAGCTAGGTATATGTTATGTGCAATTATAGCAGATTGGTAATTGAGAAGCTGTGATGGGGATTTTAACAATCTTTGAAGTTTGTAAAATATCCTGTATTTATAGTATGATTACTTTATATGTTTTTATTCTGTAGAAAGGAGCTCGTATGAATCGACTTAGTTTCTCGCGAACTCAGATTTTAATTCTCCTTAGTGTGTGGCTCACGTTCTTGTTGAGCTTTGTTATGCGCTTGTCTTGGGCATCTGTTATGCCTATCCTCAATGAGGCGTTGCATTTTACAGCTAAAATGGGGTCTCAACACATTTCGGCCTTTTACTTTGGTTATGCGTTAACGGTATTGCCAGGAGGTATCTTAGCCGATAAAATCGGCTACAGACGTACTATCTTGTTTAGTTTGATTGGTATGGCCGCTGTAACGGCTTTGATGAGTACCATTACAGACTATAACATGGCTTGGGGCTTGCGCTTCTTATTAGGGATTATGTCTGGTCCTGTACAAGCTTCTTGCTTGAGTGCTATCGGCGATCACTTCGGTCCGAACCAACGGGGTGCGGCCGTAGGTATCTTCATGAGTTGTACCTCCTTTGGTATTACTACGGTAAACCTTTACGCACCCTATGTGGCTACACATTACGGTTGGCAAACTGCATTCCTTGCTACAGCCATCTTACCGTTGGTAGTACTTGTATTATGTTACTTCACGGTGCGTAAGCCGAGTGCAGAAATTCTCGCACAACGAGAAGCAGAGGCTTCTGAAGCGGCTGCTAAGCTTGGCGTAGGACAAACGTCTTTAGTAGAAAACTTGAAGCATATCGTTTCAAACCGTAACATTCGTTGCTTGGCAATTGCTGGCTTTTTCGCCACAGGTACGACTTGGGGCGTAACGCAATGGGCGAATTTGTACATGGTTAAACAATTAGGTGTAACGGCTATCTATGCAGGCCAAGTCATGAGCGTGTTCGGTACGGCTGCGCTCATTGCGAAACCAACGATCGGTATTTTATCTGATATCTTACCAATTAAGAAGAACCATTTAGCGGCTCTCGTTATGTTCTTGTTTGGGCCAGCTTTAATTTTGTTTGCAAGCACGTCAAATCCAAATATGCTCTTTGTAACAGGTCCGATTCTTGGTATTGGGGCCTTCATGCATAGTGCGTTGACCAATGCTCTCGTAGTTCAATCTGCAGCACCTCATTTGCGCGGTACTACAGCGGGCTTTGTAAACTTGTTTAACCAAATTGGTGCACTCTTGGCACCACTTCTCTTGGGCAATGTCCTTGTCATGACGGGTAGCTACCAAATGTCTTTGATGTCTATCGCTATAGCTCCTATTATTGGTGCATGTGCATTATTCTTTATTCGTCTTAAATAATATAAATGGATCCGTACATGAATTGCTCTTCTAAAAATTGCGTCTAATTGGAGGGCAGATCAAAACGGATCCTTTTTTGTAATTAATATGTATATTGTGTATGGTGTTCTTTTATTATATGATTAAGTCATAGTACAGGAGGGAGGGGTGAAGATGGAAATCATCTGTTTTGGCGATAGCATTACGCGTGGCTATGATGTGCCCTATGGACGCGGTTGGGTCGAAATCTGTGATGCATCCATAGAGGGTGTTAATTTTACAAACTACGGTGAAGATGGCTGCTCCGTACAGGGTATGATTTATAATATTGAAAATTGGGCGGTTACTGCTGTATCCGATCCAACACGTCATATTTTCTTGATGTGTGGCACTAACGATATTTTACAAGGTCGAGATAGTACCTATGTGTACAAGACTTTGGTGAAAGCTATTGAGCTTGCTAGTACAAAAGGGACGGTAATCATCGGTTTAGAAACTCAAATTGATAGCGATATGGACGGATTGGATCTGGTTGTACGAGAGGTTAATGAACAGCTAAAAGCTTACGCAGAGGCGCATAATATTAAAGTTATAGATTTCTATACTACCTTGTTTGAAGCAGATCAAATTGGACAAATTATCTTTGCCGGAGAGGTTCATCCCAACGAGCGTGGTTATCGATTAATGGCGTATAAGGCATTAGAGGTCTTTACGCGATTATAACGGAGCTATAATAGAACTGGAACGGGACTATAATACAACGTAATATAAAGAACATAAAAACTCCCCTAATGAGTTGCCTCATTGGGGGAGTTAGTGATTTATAGTCTTTTGTGCTAGCGAAAGTTGGGGGCTTTCACCAGATAAAATTAAATTCGTAACGAATTATTTTTTAGATTTAGTAGATACTTTGTTATTGGACACCTTAGCAGATTGTGCAATTGCGTATGCAGTGCCTTTTACTAAATCAGAAGCTTCAGCAGTGTTGCCAGATACGGTTACAGCTGCTACAGTGTCTTCAGTTACTGCGAATAATGCAGTTGCATAAGGGTGTTGAGCACCATTTGGTACAGTTACAGCACCGGATTTAACAACGATGTAACGACCGTTGTTGAAGATATCGTAATGAGCTACTTGTTTTACACCATCATAGCTTTCATTGTAAGCGAACAATGCAGCTACTTCACCACTTGCTACTTGACCAGATTGTTGCATGGAACGCAATTTAGCAGCTGCTACAGCTGTTGGTTGAGTCATGTTTACAGTGATGCGCAAAGAGTTGTTATTTACAACAGCTTCAGTAATTACGTTTGTAGAGAATACATTCGCAACACCGTTGCCAGCACGGTTGTAAGAGCTAGCAGTTTTTACTTGGTAGCCATTAGTGTATGCAGGCAAGTCATATGTGTAAGTTTTGCCATTTAACAATAAGTCAAACGCATTTAATTGGTTAGCTTTGTAGCGAGAAACGTAGGAGCTGCCGTTGCCATTAGCTGTTACGGAGTTTACAGTTTCTTGGTATACCGGTTGGGCTTCAGTAGGGATAGGATCCATGATTTGAAGACCTACAGCTGTTGTTTGAGGTGCCACAAAGATTGGATCACCTAATTCTTTAGATACAGGCATTTGTTGAGCCATATCGCCTGCTGTATAAGGCACTGCTGGCAATGGTTTGTAACCAGGACGTGGTGCACTTGTGGCATAACTAGTTTGGTAAGCTGGCGTAGCCGCTTGTGGTGCAGGATAAGAATATTGCTCTGCTGAAGCACGTTCATAAGCGCGTGCATTAGCATCGATAGTTGCAGCAAAAGCAGAGAAAGACATTGTTGTCGCTGCAAATACTGCAAAAGCAGTTGCTAAATGTTTTTTGTTCATAATAATTTACTCCTAAATACATGATTTTACAAATAACACAGATACTAACTTGTATTATATAGGAATTCATGCTAATTGTAAATAAAATATAAAATATTATCTTAATTATAAATAAATATAATCAGATGAGTCAAATATTGTACAATTAGCCATAGAATGTCATATTACTATATAATAATAATAATCAGTATAGTAATTTATTATATCGAAAAACTTCGTTTGATGCTATATCTAATTCGTATAGTGCTACAATTAATTTGTGTAGTGCTATATCTAATGCGTTAACTGATATGAGCAATATACATTTGTGGATTACATCAATTGAGATGGTGAAAGTTTCACTAGGGAGGTCTCATGAGTATTAGCGTCTATTATGGACGGGCTGGATCAGGCAAGACACGTGCCGTATATGAGCGCATCCGTCAGGTCATGACAGATTGTCCAGGGGAACCAATAATTTTGCTTGTTCCTGAACCTGCCACCTATCGGGTAGAACGGGAGCTAGCTGAATTTATGCCTGAAAAAGGCTTTACTACGGTTCGTGTCGTAGGCTTTGGGCGTTTGGGTTATCAGGTATATCAATCGATAGGCTCAAAAGGGGCTGGTCAATCAAGTTTATCAAGCTTTGGCCGGTCTATGTTGTTGCGCCTTGTAATGAAACGAAAGCAAAAGGAACTGGGGCTGTTAGAACAGGCTACAAAGCGGCCTGAGTTTTCCTCCGTATTGCAACAGCTCTTTTCTGAATTCCGCGCCTTTCGTGTAGGCCCTGCTGATCTAGAACGAGGGGCAGAGACTGTTAAAAATAATGTATTACAAAAGAAATTGCGCGAGCTAGCTATCTGTATGTCTGCCTATGAAGAGGAACTCAGTCGTCATGGGGAGCGCGACATCGATCCTATCATGGAAATCGTAGAGGCTTTGCCACAATCTCCTCTCATGGAGAATAGCCACGTCTTTATCGATGGTTTTCATTGGTTTACGCCCACACATTACGAGCTGATTTATACCTTGTTTGACTTGGCGAAGGAAGCCGTTATTACTATCGATTTACCAATGGCCCCAAAGGCGTTAAATCTAGCTCATCGAGGGGAGCATCTCTTCAGCCGCCCTTTAGAGATTTACGACACCTTAGTTGCTCGTTATGGCTCTAGTATCAACTGGGTTGGCTTTGATGGGAAACGAGGCCCTCAAATCGTTCAAGAGCTAGAGGCTAATTATTTTGCTAGCCCTAGTAAGAAAAATACTACAGATGCAACGATTCCGCTTATTCGAGGCTATAACAGGGAACGCGAAGCCGATGCGGTGGCTCGTCGTATTTTAGCCTATATAGAATCATCTGAAGAGGCTCGTTACCGAGATGTATGTATCATGCTCCGCGAGTCTGAAACCTATGGTGACACTTTAGAAAAGGTTTTTGCTCGCTACGGCATTCCGCACTTTATTGACCGTCAGCGGCCTATGAAAAACCATCCATTAGGCGAGCTATTGACGGCTCTATTTGATATCGTGCGTCATAACTATAGTCGAGACAGCATGTTCCTCTTGCTCAAGACAGACTTGATGCCGCTTACTCGTGAGGCTGTAGATGAGTTAGAGAACTACGTTCTCGAGTTTGGCATCGATCATTATAAATGGGAACGTGAAAGCTGGCCGTACTTACGAGGCTTTCATGAGGGGCAAGATGAAGAGAGCCACGTAGATGCACCACGCAGAGCACGTGTTAACAAAGCAAGAGAAACTATTATGGATATATTATCTCCATGGTTTGACTTTGCTGCTAATGCGGAGGGTCATACAGGGGCTGAGTGGGGTACACAACTTTATGGTTTATTAGAAATCTTACAAGTGCCAGAGCGGCTCTATGAATGGGCGAAGGACGCAGAAACTATAGGTGATCAAGAATCCAAAGCTAGTCATGAACAGATGTATAATGCGGTTCTTTCCTTTATAGACGAAATTTCTATGGTCATGAAGGATGAAATATTGACTCTGGATGAGATGATGCTCCTCCTCGAAGAAGGCCTTAGCGATGTAAACTACTCTATGATTCCACCGTCTTTAGACCATGTGGTGATTACCACTATCGAACGTGGTTACAGCCAGTGGTGGCCTAAGGTGTTCGTAATGGGCCTCAACCAAGGCGTATTCCCTCAAAGTATGGGAGATGAAGGCCTTATCAAAGATAAGGAGCGTCAAGAATTGGCCGATGCAGGCATTACCTTAGCAGAAGGGGCCTTGCCGAAGGCTTTCAACGAGAATTTCCTATTATATCTCGCCATGACACGGGCATCCGATTCGTTGACCTTGTCCTATGCGGGCTCTGGTGAGGATGGAACAGGTCTTGAGCCATCCCTCGTTGTAAAGCGATTAGAATCTCTTGGATATGTAAATCAGGCAGTAGAGATTCCTCTCTCCATTGCACCTGATACAGAGGCAGATTACGTGTGGCGCCCACTCCAAAGTCTGTCATTGTTATCGGAGCGTTGGGGTGCGCTCTTTAGTGGTTATGAGGTCAATCCTCTTTGGTGGGGCCTCTATAACTGGGCTCGTGAAAGCGAAACCTACCGTCCTCGTTTAGCGGAGGTGTCACGTGGTATTCGAGATAACAACGATGTGCCTGTCATAACGCAGGATTTAGTGAATGGGCTATTCTTGTCTAAAGGCTACATGTCCGGTTCTGTGACGCGCCTTGAACGATACCAACAATGTCCATTTAAGTTCTATGCTCAATATGGTTTGAAATTAGAGCCACGTCCAGTGCGTTCCTTTGGAGCTCCTGAAATCGGTACGTTCTTGCATGCTAATTTAGAGCGCTTAGGTAATTATCTATTAGAAAACAATAAACAATGGCGTGACCTCGACGAAGAGGAACAAGAAAATCTATGCCGTACTGTGGCAGACGAAATCTTGCAAGAAAATCAGCTAGGTGAAGAAGCGAGCGATGCCTACCAAAAGGCCATTGAACAGCGTGTACAGAGAACATTACATGTGACGGTAGACCGCCTCGTAGAGTGGTCTAAGCGCAGTGATTTTGATACGAAGTATTTAGAGCAAGACTTTGGTCGTCAAGGTGGCTGGGATCCTATTCGGGTCCCTCTTGGTGAAGACCGTTACTTGCGACTCATCGGTCAAATTGACCGCATCGACGAATATACAAAAAATGATCAAACCTATGGCATGGTTATCGATTATAAGTCGGGTGGTGCTCATGTGACGGCCCAAGATGTGTATTATGGACTTAAACTGCAACTCATGACCTATCTGTTGGCTTTGGAGTCCGCTTATGGTAAAACACATGGCGAATCTATGTCCCCTGCGGCGGTGGTTTACTCTTACGTGAAGAACCCTAAAATCCCTGCTGATGCGCCTATATCTTATGAAGATGCCGTTTCGTTGGCTAATGAAAGCGATGCTTGGCAAAACAGTGGGTACTTCTCCGATGATATTGAGTTGTTGACGCATATTGACAATAAGTTCTTGTCCTATGGTTCTAAGCGAGGGCCTTATGTGCCGATTGCTACGAAAAAAGACCAAACCATTTCCAGCAGAGATTTGCGGAAGGTTAAGTCTACAGGCGAATTTGACGTAATGTGCCGCTATACAAATCATGTGATGGCTGAGACGGGACGTAACATTGGGGACGGGCAGTTCCCGATTAAGCCATATCAATTGAATGGCCTTAGACCTTGTACATACTGCGACTACAGAACGGTATGTCGCTTTGACTCTAGCCGTAATCGATATAATTATTTGTCTAGATTGTCCGAGAATGACGCATTAGAACGGATGAAAGAGGTCTTAAACGACGAAAATAGCGATAACAATGGGAATCGCAATAACGGAAATAACAATAACGACGGAAATAATAGTAGCGAAGGAGGTGAAAACCATGGGTGTTAAATGGACGCCAGAGCAGGAGTCTGCTATTATAGCGCCTAAGGATTCCTCCTTAGATAATCAGACCTTACTTGTTGCGGCCGCTGCCGGTTCAGGTAAGACCGCGGTTCTTGTAGAACGCATTATTACGCGCCTTAAGGACATGGATAATCCCTTATCTGTTCAAGAACTCATGGTTGTAACTTTCACAAAGGCTGCAGCTCAAGAGATGAGCGCTCGTATTGGCCTTGCCTTGGCTAAAGCCATGGAATCTACAGATGATGCTGCACTACAAGCGCGCCTTGAACGACAGCTCAATCTGTTGCCCTCGGCTCATATTTCTACATTGCACTCCTTTTGCCAATGGGTAATCCGGTCCTATTTCTATAAGCTCGACATTAATCCGACAGCGCGCATCGGCAATGAAGCAGAAATGGCATTGCTACAACAAGAGGTATTAGCCGATTTATTAACTAAATCCTATGAAGAGGGCCTTTATAATATCTATGAGCTAGCAGATTTCTTCAGCGATGATAAATCCGATGCAGGCTTAACGGCGAAGATTATGTCCCTGTATAACTACGCCATGTCCCTCGCCAATCCCGATGGATGGCTACGCAAAGCCTTAGAGCCTTATAAAGAGGCGATGGACATAAACCCTAGTGATACGTTGTGGGGTCAATATATGTGGTCGAATCACATGGCTGTCATCGATCGCATTCGCGAGCGCTTAGAGCGGATGGAACAAATCTTGCTCGATCCAACAGGACCTCATAAATGGCAAAACATATACGATAATCAACTGGCTGCACTAGGCATGCTTTCAGCGACTCAAACTTGGGACGACATGGGGGAAGCTTGTAAACATATGGATACCTTTATTAAGGATCAGTTCCGGATGGGATCGAAAGAGGCACAAGCCTATGATCCTATATTGGTGGCAGAGTTTAAATCTTTAGGTGGTCAAAATAAAGATGACCTTAAAGCTATGCAAGCCGCTATATTCACCGTTCCGGAAGCTACCTTGCAAGACCAGTTCAAGGCTCAATATCCCATCATTGAAGGGTTAGTAGAGCTGACGATTGCGTTCCATCAAGCGTATCGGGATATGAAACAAGAGCAAGGCATCATGGATTTTAGCGACCTTGAGCATCTATGCTTGGCCCTTCTCGTTGAGCCTGGCACAGAGGATGATCCTCAGCCATCTGAAGTAGCGAAGGAACTACAAGATACGTTCAAAGAAATCATGGTTGATGAATACCAAGATACGAACGGCGTGCAAGAGACGATTATTAACTTGATTTCTCGCATCGATAATAGGTTCTATGTGGGGGACGTGAAGCAGGCTATTTATAGCTTCCGTATGGCCGATAGTTCTCTGTTCATGGAGAAATATAATACGTACGGCGGCAATGATGCGGTAGAACGTCGTATCGACCTAGCGAAGAATTTCCGATCTCACGAAAATATCTTGGCTGCAACGAATTTCTTGTTCTACCAAATCATGACGGAAGAGGCAGCAGAGCTCAATTATACAGAGGCTGAATCGCTCATTCCTGGCCGCATCGTAGAGGATGCGCCAGAGGATTGGATCGGTGGTGACGTGGAATTACAGCTCTTAGATGTGAGTAAGGATACCCTTGGTGCTAGTGAAAGTGACGAAGATGAAGGAGATGATCCTGAAAATAACGAGCGTGAGCTAGATTTCATCATTCAAAAAATCAAAGAAATCTATGCTGCTAAGAAGCAGGTACAAAATCCAGATGGCACATTCCGTCAAATCGAGTGGCGAGACTTTGCTATTTTGCGCAGATCCTTAGCGGGCTGGGGCACCCGTGCCGTAGAAGCCATGCGTCAAGCGGGGATTCCTGCAGTTGTAAATGAGCGAGACGGTTACTTTGAAGCCCAAGAGATTCAACTCTTATTGGCGTTGTTATCCGTCATAGATAATCCGGAACAAGATTTGCCGATGGCTGCCGTGTTGCACTCTGGCCTGGTAGGCCTTGATGCCAACGAACTAGGTGCATTGCGCCTGTCTGGTGATGGCTCCTTATGGTCTCTTATGCCAGCCTATGCAGAAGAGGCTCAAGATGAGCGTTTATTGGCCTTTATTGGGCATATGGAAAGGTGGCGCACCTTATCGCGTCGTCACGGTGTGACCGACTTGTTGTGGGATATTTACGAATCTCAAGACTATGTAAACTATGTGGGAGCTATGCCGAATGGCCTCGTTCGCCGTGCCAATGTGCTCGCCTTATACGATAGAGCCAAGGGCTATGAAGCCTCTGGCTTCCGTGGGCTCTTTAGGTTCTTGCGCTTTGTGGAAAGCTTGCGCGACAGCAACCAAGATATGCCTCTTGCCAATGTGGTGAGCGAGGCGGACAATGTGGTGCGCCTTATGACCATCCATAAGAGTAAGGGCCTTGAGTTTCCTGTAGTATTCCTATCAGGTGTACAAAAAAGATTCAACATGATGGATTTGCGTTCAGAGCTTCTTATCGATAAAAATGCAGGTCTTGGTTTGAAAGGGTATTTCCCAGATATTCGAGTATCCTTCCCGAGCATGCCTTGGTTTTATGTGAAAGACGTAAAAGAAGCGGCCCTCAAGGCGGAGGAGCAGCGCATTCTCTATGTTGCTTTGACACGGGCACGAGATAAGCTGTTCATGACAGGATTTATTAAAGGCTTTAAAAATTCTAAAGGTGTGTTAAGCACCATAGGTGAGCTCATTAAAAATGCGGCTTCCGTAGAAACTCAACAGTTACCGACAGATATTATTACACAAGCTAATACCTATCTAGACTGGATGATTATGGGCTTTGCTCGTCATTTAGATGGTGGCAATCCATTGCGCGTAGCCATCGAGTACGAAGGGCCAACCTATTTTGATTTACCAGATAAACAGTGTCGTTTAAAGGTTGAAATCCATGATGGCTCTCTTTATGGTGATCTCGATTACAAAGCGGATATCGACGAGACAACCATCAACAAGGTGCGTGAGTTAAAAGCTGTTAATGCCGTAGAATTACCGCAGGAAATCGTGGATCGTTTTAACTATAGCTATCCGTACAATGATGCTACACGACGTACTGCTAAAATTTCCGTTAGTGAATTGAAGCGACGATTCCAAGAACGAGAACTTGAAGCAGGAACTATTGATACTTTGAATGAACCGATTGCAACGGTAGAAGTTTCAGCAGATGACCTAGCAAACTCCGTATTCGGTCGAAAGCCACAAGCATTACAGTCTGAAGATGATGTATTAACCGGTGCTCAATGGGGGACCTTGATGCATGAGGCTATGCAATGGCTACCTCTTGTGACGTATACGCAAGCTTCTTTGACGAAAGAACTCGATGCACTGGTGGCGAATGGGACTTTTACAGAGGAAGAACGGAATTTATTAAGCGATACGAGTTTGTATAAATTTTTTAGCTCTGATCTTGGTAAGCGCCTTATCAATGCAAAACGTATCGAGCGAGAGTTGCCGTTTAGCATGCTCTTTGAAGGAAAACGCGTATACGACACCTTAGAGGACGGGGAAAATCTGTTCCTTCAAGGTATTATTGATACGGCCTTTGAGGAGGATGGCGAATGGGTTCTCGTAGATTACAAAACGGATCGCGTTACATCCGGAGAAGAACTCATTAAGCGCTATAAAATCCAAATGGACCTCTATAAAGAGGCCTTGCAGCGATTGACGGGAATGCCCGTGAAAGCATGCTATATTTATAGCTTCCGCTTGCATGATGCAATCATTGTGGACTAATGTACATAGATTCTTATAAACTAATAAACACAAAAGCTCTCTATCCGTTGATAGAGAGCTTTTGTGTTACCAATTACTTGTTATATATGTGGTAGTTTAGGCAGATTTAAGGCTTTTTTCTTTTTGTGTTTTGCAGGTGCAAATACTTTGAGTACGCGCGGTAATACTTCAATATCCACAGGCATATCCGGACCTGCATCACCATCCATATTGGTCGATAAATCATCGACGTCAGATAGAAGTTCGATATGAGCTTTTTTCACCGTTAATGTCGTTGTATAACGAGAATTATAGATGGCACCACTGATAATGAGTGGTAATACGCTGAGAATATCGAGGATAAAATATTCCTTGAAGATAATGATACGCATATAACCATCATCTACAGAGGCTTCTGGCATAAAACGTTCAAAGCTAGACACTACATTGGTAAGTAGGGCTAAAACGAGAGGGGATTTGCAGATGAAATCGTCGTTCTCTGTTTTGATGCGGTACGTGTAGTCCTTTGTAGTGAACAACGCTTGGCCTGCTCTCAAGAAATACGCGAGAGGGCCGAGTATGCTTTTTTCCTTTGGTGTAACTTCATCCACAACCTTAGGAATAACACCAGCTGCAATATTATTACAGAAATATCGATCATTACAACGGCCGATATCAATGGTTCGAGTTTCATTGATATCGATACGCCTGATAGCTTGCGTTGGATTTTGGTGAATGCCGAGCGCACGAGACATATCATTTACTGTACCAACGGGGATAAATCCAAAGGTACAGGAGAATCCACCTTGGGCAATACCATTAACGGTTTCGTTAACAGTGCCGTCACCACCCATGCAGAATACGGCATCAAACCCGCGCTCACAAGCGTCCTTAGCGAAACGTGTAGCATCGCCTTCGCCTCTGGTGAATTTGACCTCAATCGTTTCGAACAATGTACTCAATTTCCATTGTAAATCGAGGGCGTAACGGCGCGCTGCACCGCCTCCTGAGACAGGGTTGATGATAATCAAACAACGGCTCATAGTATACTTCCTTACTTTCAAAAATGAGATATAGCTATTATCTATAGTTAAATTGACAGTCTTAATGATGAGTTCTATAATTGTAATGTATGCACTTAATTTCGCACAACATACTGTCTAAGATATGTTGTATACTATATTATACTCATTTTAACCGTTCTTTGAAAGTCTGAAAGCATGAATGGTTAGTAAGGTTTAGGGGCTAGTAATGGGAAGACAAAGTTCAAAAGATAAATACAAATTGTCCGCAGTGGATTCTATCGAAAGATTACCTCTCAGTGAACAAGTATATTTAACATTAAAAACAGCTATCTTAACAGGCGAATTGATGCCTCAAGAGAAGCTTAACGAAGTAAAGATTGCAGAACAATTACAAGTGAGTGCTACACCTGTACGTGAGGCATTCCGCAAATTGGCTAAAGATAATCTCGTAGTTATCGTTCCTTGGAAAGGCGTTACTGTAAAAGCTGACACGCCAGAAGAAATCGTAGCACTTTACCAAGTTCGTGAAGTAATGGAAGGACTTGGTGCTAGATTATGTGCTCGTCATGCTACACCTGAGCAAGTACAAGAGCTAAGAACCCTTTGTAAAGAAATGCATGAAATTGAAGATGCCACAGAACGTGTTGATGTGAATAGCCGATTCCATACAATGATTGCTCATTACTCTGGCAATGAACGCATTGTAGATTATCTAGCAGGTTTCCGTGAACGCGTTAATCGCGACATGTACATCAGTTCTTTCAATGCTGTACGTACACATGACTGTGATGACGAACATGATCAAATCGTAGACGCTATTGAACGTCACGACGAAGTTGCTGCAGAAACAGCTATGCGTCAGCATATTAACAATGCATTTATCTTCAAAAAAGCAAATGCAGAAGTACAACATAAAAAACTTAATGAAGTATAATGCCTGCTGATGCTGTAATAGGCATAATGACATATGAAAAGCTCCGCTATTGACGGAGCTTTTTTGATTGTTATTTTGAATAGTTAATTCAACTTTCATTTAGAGTATTTAGCGTATCTTGATATAAATTAGGTATCATTTGTTGTATTTAATTAACCGCTATTTTAGCCTATCGGATTAGTTTGTTCTTGTTTTGTTTTGAGACGTCCTTTTGGTGTGGTTTAGAAACTCTAGTCGTTTATAGTGTGATGTTAGGTGAGCATTACAGTTTTTATAGTCTACAACACGCAGTCTTACGAGCTGACCTACGTTGATTTGAAAGGCTTGAGCGATTTTAAAAAGAATTTCCAAAGACATGCCGGAGATGCCTGTACCACATTCTAATTTACTTAAATAACTGCGACTGATACCAATGTGACGAGCTAACTCTTGCTGAGACATATTTAGGGATACGCGAATAATGGCGATTTTATGACCTAAACACACATATTGATGTTGTAAAAATGGGTCTTCGTACGTGTTGATCCGCAGTTCGGTGAGTGGTGTAGACGAGGGGTTCATAGGGACTCCTTCCTTTTCCCTACTCTCTAAATATAGTATACTGAGATTGTTAGCATCTGACTAATATAGAAAACTAGATAATTATCGGTTATTACATATAATTACACGAATTGTGAAAGTAGTATTACATGTATGCTATAGTAATGTGAGCATACCATCTAGTATGTTATCTTAAGTAGAGGAGGCAATATGGAAAAATATATAGCCGTTGCCCTCGGTGGCGCCACTGGGGCCTTATGCCGTATGGCTCTCGGTGAATGGGTTATGACAAAGGTCAGCTCGTTTCCGTATGGTACGGTAGTAGTTAACCTCGTTGGTTGCCTCATTATCGGTCTAGTCTTAGGCCTTTATATGCAAAAGCCAGATCTACCTCAATGGGCGAGATTCTTCCTCGTTGTAGGTGGGCTAGGTGCATTTACCACCTTCTCAACCTTTGCCTTTGAAATGCTACAGCTTATGATGGCTGAATCCTATGTACAAGCATTATGGTACGGTGCAGTACAAGTCGTAGGGGGCTTAATCCTCTGTTGGGGTGGCATGCTAGTCGTGCGTCTACTCTGTACTATGTAAATATATTAATATTGAATAATAGTATTAAATACATTTTGATGTTATACAGTAACGTATTTTGTTATTAATGACTTGGGAGATATTATGAAATCTATTAGAACACAAGATGCCGTAGGGCAAATATTATTACACGATCTCGTAAGAATCGTCATAGGTGAGGTGAAAGACACGCCCTTCCGCCGTGGTCATGTTATCACAGAAGAGGATATTCCTAAACTCTTGGATCTTGGCAAGGAACATGTATTTGTAATGGAGCCGGAAGATGAGGGGTTCTTGCATGAAGAGGATGTAGCTCGTGCTTTATACCATATGGCAAGCGGTGAAAACATGCACGATGGCCCTATGGCACAAGGTAAAATTGAAGCCATTGCGGATGTAGATGGGCTTTTTAAGGTTGATGTAGACCGATTACATGCTATTAATAGCATTGGTGAGTTGACTATTGTAACAAAATTTAATAATACACCTGTGAAAGCAGGCGATAAACTAGCAGGCATGCGTTGTATTCCATTGTTGTTAGAAGAACAACAAGTAGAAGATGCAAAGAAAATTGCTGATGGTAAGCCTTTGTTACATGTAAAGCCATTCGTGCGCAAAACAATGGGTATCGTTACGACCGGCTCTGAAGTATTTGAAGGTCGTATTAAAGATGCTTTCACACCAATCATTGAAGAACGTTGTGCTGAATTTGGTGTTACAAAGGTAGCTCACGAAATTGTAACGGATAATACAGACGATATCGTGGCGGCTATCGACAAGGTGAAAGCAGCAGGCGCAGATATCATTTTCTGCACTGGTGGTATGAGTGTTGACCCAGATGATCTCACCCCAGGAGCGATTAAACGCTATGCAGATCACGTTGTTACCTATGGATTACCTGTGTTACCAGGGTCCATGGTTTGCATTGCTTACTGTGCAGATGGCACACCAATCCTTGGTGTACCAGGTGGTGTATTGTTCAGCAAACCGACTGCTTTTGATGAAATTGTGCCACGCCTCATCGCAGATGATGAAATCACCAAAGAAGATTGTATAGCTATGGGCCATGGAGGATTCTTGGGTTAATAGGTTAATATAACTAGAATAGTTAGAATAACTAATATAGCTATTCTAAGTAATATAGCTAAAGCAAACAATATAACTAGAATAATTAGTATAGCTAATATAATTAATATAATTAATATAGCCAATATAAGGAGATAAGATAAATCTTATCTCCTTATATTGTTATTATACTATTAATTTATAGTATGATGAATTTGATAGAATTTTTATTTATCGATAAAATTGATATTTATATCTATTTTGTTAAAAAAACTCGTTTACTTCATTTAATATTTAAAGTACAATAATAGTTAAGGATAATGATAATACATTATTTAATAATGGACATATTTTATGCTGAGTTTTGTTGAATATATATTATAAATGATAATATATTATCCGTTGTATTTATAATTTTAGATGTAGGGAGGAATAGTAAACGATGAAAAGCAAACAAGTTGCATTATCATTGGCAATACTACTTGCGTTAGGCACGGGAACTGTATTACATGTAGAAGCACAAGGAAATCCGACAGAGTATTCACGTCACTTTGGTGATGAAAACACGGTTACCAGTGACCATAGTTTAGCAGTAGGTTTCAGAAATACGGTATCCGGTTCATATTCAACTGCTATAGGACAGTCTTCTACCGCATCTGGTGAGACTTCACTAGCTATCGGACGAAGTGCACAGGCAACTGCTAATAATACCAATGCTATTGGTCGGAGTGCACGGGCAGAAGGTGAAAACGCTACGGCAATAGGCCATGGATCAGTTTCTTCAGGCCGTAATTCAAATGCCTTTGGTTCATCCGCTAAAGCATCTGCTGAAGCTTCTACAGCGGTTGGCAATAGTACAAAGGCTAGTGGTATTTCAAGTACCGCTACTGGATTTAATGCTGAGGCATCTGGTAATTTCTCTTCAGCATATGGTAATGATGCTAGAGCAAAGGGAAATCGTTCAGTAGCCGTTGGATATAATGCAAAAGCTGAAGAGAGTGCAAGTGCTGTAGGTAATAATGCTAATGCTGGTGCTGCAAATGCTGTTGCACTAGGTTCAGGTAATACGATTACTGCACGTGGTGGAGTTGGAATTGGTAGCAGTAATTCTGTTTCTGGCATTGATTCTGGTGCTTTTGGGGTTAGTAATAACGTAGCACAAGCAAATACATATGTACTGGGTAGTAATGTGACGTCGACACAAGGAAATAGTGTTCTCTTAGGCAATGCATCTACCGATAGAGCTGCCACAACAGAAACACAAGCTAATATAAATGGTATTAACTATTCCGGCTTTGCTGGGGTAGGGTCAGCTCGTAACGGCGTTACGAGTGTTGGTGCATCTGGTAAAGAACGTCAGGTGATTAATGTAGCATCTGGGAAAGTATCTTCTGATAGCACGGATGCTATAAATGGTAGTCAATTATATGCAGTAGCAAATACAGTGGGCGGAATTCTTAATAATCACAATACATTAATTCAAAATAATATTAATGAAATCGATAAAAATAAAGAAAAAATTGCCGACAATGAACGAAAATTAAAAGATCATACAGATGTCTTACAAAAACATGAAGATATTTTAAATGGACATAGTCAAGAATTAGAAAAACATAATAAATTAATTGTAAATCATGATAATCAAATTACTCGTTTAACTAAAGAAAATCTTCGTCAAGATGCTGATTTACTTCGTCATGAAGATCAAATTCAAAATCATGACATTCAATTAAAAAATCAAACTGAACGTATGAATAATCAAGAAAAACGTATTGACAATCAAGATAAGCGTTTAGATTATTTAGATAATCGTGTTGATAATCATGATGCTCGAATTGAAAATCATAGTGAGCGTATCGAAAGTCATGAACGTCGTATTGAATATAATAAGACTTTAGCCACAGAAGCATTAAAAGAAGCTAAAAAACATACTAGCATTTCTGCAGGTAATAATGTAACTGTAACTACAAGCACAAATGCTGCTGGTGGTACTGATTACAAAGTATCTGTAGATAAAGTTAAATTTGGTAATGTTTCTTTGGACAATAAAGGTCTAAATAATGGTGGCAATAAAATCACTAATGTAGCCGATGGTGAAGTATCCGCTACATCTAAAGATGCCGTTAACGGTAGCCAATTGTATCAAGCTACTAGCGGTATTAGTAATGGTGTGAACCTATTAAATAGCAAAATAGGAAAAGTTGGTGCTGGTGCGGCTGCATTAGCGGCTATTCATCCATTGGATTTTGATCCTGATGATAAATGGAATTTTGCGGCTGGTTACGGTAACTATGCCGGTGAAAATGCGATGGCATTAGGTGCTTTCTACAGACCAAATGAAGACACTATGTTCAGCGTAGCTGGATCCATGGGTAACGGTGAAAACATGGTCAATGCCGGCGTTTCATTGAAATTAGGTCAAAAAAATGGTGTATCTACTTCTAGAGTAGCTTTGGCTAAAGAGGTTCAAGACTTAAAGGCCATTGTAAAAGCCCAAAATGTAGAGATTCAACAAATGAAGGTATCCATGGGAATGGCACCTCAGTATGACAAGAAAGATGTGAACTTCCCTGATATACCAGCTAATCATTGGGCTTATGAATATGTAAAAGACTTGGCTGATAAAGGTCTTGTTGAAGGTTATCCTGATGGCGAATTTAAAGGCGATCGTGCGATGACTCGTTATGAGTATGCCGCGATCATTTACCGTGCTTTACAATTGGGTGCTCCAATTGATGGCAAAATGGGGCGTGCGATTAACGAATTTAATCCTGAATTGGCTCGCCTTCGTGACTTGGATCGCACTCGTGTGGATCGAATCTCTGGTAAAGACAATGATCGTCATAAGGTAGAACGACTTCGTGTAAACAATAAAGACAATAAGCAAACTAATGATTACAGAGATGTTTATGGTAGTCATATCGAGCGTAATGCGAAGTAATTACTTGTCATGAATTAACCTTTTAAACTAAAAGGAAGACAACAAAATAGTTCTTGTATAAACTAAATCATAACCACCCGTAGAACGGGTGGTTTGCCCTGACCCTATAAGGGTCTTTCTCTAGTGGTGGCCCTCTAAAGAGGGCATTGAATGATCTGACAACCACTCTATTACCACTGGCTGCCCCCTACTCGGGGGCTTTTATTTTGCCTATTTTACCGGCTCACCCGTAAACGGGTCGGTATATTCTTTAAAGTTTAATGTATCTTGTGCTATATCTTCTTGTAACTGATTGCGAATATACTCTTTTATCGCTCCTTCATATCTTCCCACCGTATCCACATAATATCCTCTACACCAAAAATGTCTATTTCCATACTTATATTTTAAATTTGCGTGTTTATCGAATATCATGAGGCTACTTTTGCTTTTTAAATATCCCATAAAACTTGATACGCTTAAATGTGGTGGAATTGTTACTAGCATATGTATATGATCCGGACAGCATTCTGCCTCGATAATTTCTACATTTTTTCTCTTACATAAATCTCTTAGAATTTTACCTACATCAGCTTTTATCCGACCATAAATTATTTGCCTTCTATACTTTGGAGCAAAAACAATATGATATTTACATCTCCATTTACTATGTGATAAGCTTTTTACGTCATTCATTGACATTGAACCTCCTATGTTGAAATGTTGTGGTTGCCAGACCAACTCCATTTTAGCACTAGGAGGTTCTTTCCTTTTCTCTAAGAAATTTTACTGACCCCCAGTTTAACTGGGGGTTTAGTCATGCCTATTCGGCGTACAAGAAAAAACAAAGGAGGCTGTGATAAACAGCCTCCTTTGTTTAATTAATTGTATTATTGATTGCGTTATTAAAATGATTTTTTACCTAGTGTAGGGTGGCTACAACGTTTTAGCGTTAGGGTATCAATCATATGGACGGCTTCGTCCAATGTAATATCTTCGCGCTTTGTTGGTGTTTCTAGGACAGCTAACGGATGATCCGTGCCTACCTCACCAGAAGGCAAGTATATATATTCTTGGTTGACGGTGTCACCAAAGATATAGCCGGCTTGTAAATGTTCTTTATGAATGCGACTCATGGTCTCTCCTTAAATAATTTGCTTTAGCTTGAAGTCTAGATAGTCTGCAGATACCAATTCTAGTTTTGTCGTACTAAACTCCTTTGGAATCCGGTTAAAGGAAATTTGATCGTGTAAGTGGCCAAAAATGCAGATATCTACCTTATATTGCTCCATGAGGTCCGTAAATCCCGAAGGAGCGTTGGCTTCGTTAAATGGAGGGTAATGTAGCAACAATAATTTGGTTACTGGAATATTCTCTATATCTATAATTAAATTAGATGTTGTAATTGAATCAGATGTTGATGAATAGGCCTTTTTAGAACAGGTCATATCTGTGACCTTTGTTTCCGTCCTGAGTTCTTCAAGCACTTTATGTATTGCTTTATCCATTTCTTGAAGTGCCGCTTCGGTACGCATCAATTCTCTATCGTAAATGGATTGGTCCGTTTCCAGAGAGAAGTGGGAGTCTCCAGGACAGAGGTAGGCACGCGTTCCTCCGAATGCAATAAGGCGCGGACCTTCTTCGGTTTGGATGAGTTCTGCGGTGCCGTGACCTTGTATAAAGGTAATAGCGTCGCCCATGAGATTATGCATCTTGTTCGCTGATGCCCACCAATAATCATGGTTGCCGCGAATCATATATTTTTTACCAGGTAAAGATGCAATCTCTTGTAAATCGCAGGCCGCTTCCTCGAGGCGGAGCGCCCAGCTCATGTCACCTACGAGAAAGACGATGTCTTCATCGCTTACATTGGCATTCCAATGCTCTTTGATGCGGGTCCAGTGATCATTCCAGTGAGGGCCAAAAATATCCATCGGCTTCGTCGGAGGATTGCCAGATAGATGGAGGTCGCCGATGGCAAATACTTTCATAAAAATCCTTTCAAATATGTATGGTTAAAACCATATATAAAATTATATATCAAATTATGTACGGTATATGGTTAGAGCTATTTAGTAGCTTGAAAATAAGGCGTAATATCGTGCTTGATTTTAGCAGCTCGTCCCTCATCGCAAGTTTGTGGTATTTTGTATCCTACATAGAGGGGCGTCGTTACATAGCGCGCCACTACCTTGATGTAATCATAGCCGTCCTCAAGATTATATACGAAGTAATTATAGGACTGGCTAAAGTTTGCTACACTATGCAATACATAGCGCAGAATTTGCTGTAGTCGAAGGGCTACAGCACGAACCGGCGCATCTGGTTTGAAGCGAATATTGTACTCAAAGAACCCAATAATCGGATGGGTAGACAAGGTGATGCGTACATCTTGATCCTCGTGCAAGAGCCAACCCTCCATATTTTGGGCCGTAATGTCTTTGTGGTAATCGTAATTCTCAAGGCCTATGATTTGGCTGTGAGGATGACGAATAGAGCCACCGGACATATAGCCATGATTCTTGAAGAAGAGTACGGATTTGAACTCTTTACGCTGACGAGTTTCGCGCCATTTATCGAGACCAAATTGGAGAATGTGGGCGGCTTCGTCTGTAGGTAAGGTAGAAAATTCGCCTTCGTCAGTTTCCGTTTCGATAATGACGGTAGGCCAAGTTTTTTCTAATACAGGATACTTGTTCATGAGCCATATAATATGACCTGATGTATCGAGAATATCCGTTAATTTGGAACGATCACAAAAGGGACAACGCACTTGTTCATTGCGAATATTGACGGGCTTTGTCCGTCCTAATTCGATATTAAATCTAAGTGGTTTGTTCATCATGTGCCTCCTCCCTTGTAAGAAATTCTATACTCTTAATCATACCACAACTAGCACATTCGTACATGAAATAATGGTATAATAATAGTGTGTTATTTTTGTGACTAAGGAGGCCCTATGAAACCAACGACGCTTGTATTTCCCATTGATGAACAAAATCGTATATTGTTAGGGCGTAAGAAGCGTGGTTTTGGGGCTAATAAATATAATGGTTTCGGTGGTAAACTTGATGATGGTGAAAGCTTCCGAGAGTGTGCCATTCGCGAACTCTATGAGGAATCTGGCCTTCAAGGACGTGTCGAAGACTTAGAATGTGTAGCGGCTTTTGATTTTCAATTTCCTTTTGATGAAAGCTTAACGCACGTGAGTTATGTGTATTTCTTGCGTGCTTTCACAGGCGATGTAGAGGAAACAGACGAAATGGAGCCTCATTGGCTAGAACCGAATCAAATTCCTTATGAACATATGTGGGATGGTGACCGCAGATGGTTGCCGATGTTGTTAGAAGGAAAGAAATTAAAAGGGCCTATTGTGTTTGGACGAGATAATAATATGGTGGATAAGATGGATTTGACCACTGTTGATACTGTTCTTGAAAGCGAACACTTGGCGCGCATTGATTTGTATATTAATGGATGATGAACGTACGATTGGTTACAATTTAACGTTAAAATTGTTATCTGGTGGGTATTGGAGTATAAAATAGGGAGTATGTAGCCGTGAAAGTGGTACTAGACTCCTAAATTTATAATATATTGAGGTAATATGACTGATAAAAAGAACCCAAAGTGGGTGCCACAGCTATTGGCGTGGTATGATGTACATAAACGGGAGTTGCCGTGGCGCGGTTGTGGGGACCCTTATAAGATTTGGGTATCCGAGGTGATGAGTCAGCAGACGCGCATTGAGGCGATGAAACCCTATTATGATAACTGGATGCGTCTATTTCCAACCTTGGAGGATTTGGCAAAGGCCTCCGAAGATGAGGTGGTTCACGCATGGCAAGGGCTTGGTTATTATAGTCGTGCTCGTAACTTGCGTCTTGGCGTAAAGGACGTCGTTGAAAATTACGGTGGTATCGTGCCTCATGACCGTAAGACCATGGAGTCCTTGAAGGGTGTAGGTTCTTATACGGCAGGGGCTGTGATATCCATGGCGTACAATGAACCAGAGGTGGCTGTAGATGGCAATGTACTGCGCATTTATGCTCGGTTATATCGCATCTTTGATGATATTTTGAGCACTAAAGGTAAAAAGGCTATTACGGCTATCGTAGAGGAGACTTTGCCTCACGATCGACCTGGCGACTTTAACCAAGCCTTGATGGACTTTGGGTCTGCCGTATGTATTCCAAAGACACCCCGCTGTGGCGAATGTCCTATTGTAAATATGTGCGAAGCATACCAACATAAGGATACAGATAAACTACCTGTGCGTATCAAGAAAACAAAGGTAGTAGAGGTGCCTTTATTCGTGGGGATCTTGCAGTATAAAGGCTATTATTTATTGCATAAACGGCCGAACCGTGGACTCTTACGATCCATGTGGGAATTCCCATCTGTGGAAATGGTATCTGCCTTTGAGGACGGAGAACGAGGCCTTGAAGAATTAGTTCAGGCCCTTGGATTTGATCTATTTTTGCAACCAGTACTTGTGAAAGAAATAACACATGTTTTCTCTCACCGAAAATGGTTTATGAAAGCATTCCGCGGTGATTTAACGTACACAGGGGACGCTAATAATATATCGATTGCAGATATCCAACAGCAATTACCAAAGGACTGGATGCTCATCAAGCGTGATGAGTTCTCCGACTATGCTTGGGCGGGACCTCATGGTAAACTGACGGAAATCGCAAAGTAATTTGTAGGAGCAATGAATGAGAATTCTATTTAATATCATTTTTTCTGCCATCCTCGCAATAGGTCTGGTAGGATTTTGGGCTCTATTCCTCAACTTGTGGAAGCCTAAAAAGAAATGGCCTGCCTGGGTGGGCTATATAATCATTATCGGTGCGTGGTTCGCGGCTATCCGATACTATATACTCAATCAAGTGGATTTATATGGTACGATGTACTATCCTTTGATGAATATGTTCCGTACTGAAAGCTACGGATTCCTCTTTGGTGTATTCCTAGCGATTCCTGTATTTATCATACTTAGTCTATTATATTGGACAATCAATAAGATTTGGAGCAAAACACCAGAGGAAAATAGAACAGGCCGTCGCGCCTTCTTTAGAACTGCTGCAACTATAGTGCCGTTGGCTACTATTGGTGGCTCTAGCTATGCTGCCTTTGCGGGTCAACAAGAGGTAGTGGTAACTCATGAAAGCTTTGGCTACACGAACCTACCACCTGGTTTGAAAAACTATAAAATTGTTCAACTTAGTGATATTCATATAGGACCGAGTATCGACTTAGATGACTTTGATGAAATCCTGAAACTAGCGCTTTTACAAAAACCTAATCGCGTTGTTATCACTGGCGATCTCATTGATAAGCTTGCATGGTTACCGCAAGTCTGTGAAAGACTGACAACCTTTGCAAAACAAATCCCAGATGGGGTTGACTTTATCTTGGGAAATCACGAGTATCATCACGATGTAAATAAGGTACTTGACGCACTTAAACGAAATACACCTATGAATATTCTCGTGAATAGTAATATTCAAATCATGGGTGGCAAACAACCTGTATATATTGCGGGCGTTGCGTACGATAACGATCGTAAAAAGGATAACCGGGAAGCCATGATTAACAAAGCTTTATCTGGAATTCCAGACTATGCCTTTGTTATCCTATTGGCTCATCACCCTGAATTCTTTGAAGAATCTATTGAACGAAAGATTCCGTTGACTCTATCTGGTCATACACACGGAGGTCAAATTGTATTCATGGGTGTGCCGTTAGTACCAACAGGCACACCATATACAAAAGGTCGCTATGTAGAAGAACAAAGCGTGTGCTACGTTAATAATGGTACAGGACACTGGTTCCCAATCCGTATCAACTGCCCACGAGAAATTACGGTTATTACATTCTTTGATGGAGTGGCTTAGTTTGAAAGGCGCACTTATTATAGGGATATATTAATGTATAGTAAATCCTTTATCTATAAAATCCTTATATGTATTATTGTGCTTATGCTATTTGATATCTCTCTAATCTACGATATGACAGCGGATATATATAAAGGATATCTCAAAATAGCAATACTAGTGGCAATTGGATGTCATTTAGATCTATACCTGAAACTCAGTAAACAAGAGGAATTACTAATACAGGCATTTAAGAATGATACATTTAACGAGACCTATGAAATGTTAAATACAAAACAGGCTATTTTCATTATAGCATTGGCCGTGCTAATGAATATACAGCTTATGTGACCATAGAGGATTAAGGGTTACCAAATAAAAGGGGTATTGTATTTAGAAATGTGGACATTTAAAAAGATTCTTATTACTATTCTAATTTTATTTCCTTTTTGTTGGTTCTATAATTTTGATTTAGACGGTACGATGAATTGGGCTTTAGGGCGATATGAATGGCCGTATCAATTTAATATGGCATTACGGGATAATTGGAAAAGAGTAGGAATAGAAGGTTATGTCTTTTCTTATGAAACACACTTTCCTTTTATATATGTTTATGGGGCTGGAGGGTTCACAAAAATATTGAATATTCCATTTGTAGGTTATATAGAGAAACTGCCCAATGATAGTTTTTATAATCAAAAAGGAGACGGTGAAAAGTTAAGTTATGCTGATGATACAATAGATGATATGAGAAAAGCCTATGGTAGCACACTAGTTATTTATACATCATTTAATGATTTCTCTATACACGACCAAGAAATTTTTAGAAATATGGTAATAAATACAAAAGCAAATGATTACAGACCTCCATATAACGCAAATGCTGTTCAAGAAGGATACGTTAATATTATTAAAGTTTTCAAAGGGTTAGAAGCTTTATTAGGTCAAAAAATTACAATCTAATTTTTTTAGTCTTATAAAACTTAAAAGGACGCTATAGTCTAATCTTCAGTAATAAGTAGTACTGAAGGTTTCAAGACTATAGCGTCCTTTTATATTCCGTTCATTTGAGGTATGAGAGGATGTTACAGATATGTCATAGAGGTGAGAGAGATTTTATTTCATGCGAACTGCTTCGGCAAATTCGTCTTCGGTCATGAGTTTTTCTTCTAAGATGATTTCTTTAATAGAGCAACCGCGTTTGTACGCTTCTTTTACCACCTTAGCACTCTTATCGTAGCCGATGTATGGTGTTAAGGATGTAGCAATCATGAGGGATTGTTCTACGAAGAAGTTGAGTTTTTCAGGCACAAATTCTACGCCGTCGATGCAGTGTGTTGTGAAAGAGTTCATAGCGTCTGCGAGGAGGCGACAGCTTTCAACAAAGTCATAGATCATGATAGGCATATACACGTTCAATTGGAATGCACCGCTACCTGCACAGAGTGTCATAGTCGTATTATGGCCAAATACTTGGGCGCATACCATGGTCAAGGCTTCACATTGTGTAGGATTTACCTTGCCTGGCATGATGGAGGAGCCCGGTTCGTTTTCAGGAAGATGCCATTCGCCATAGCCACAGCGAGGACCAGAGCCTAAGAAACGGACGTCGTTGGCGATTTTGAATAGGGTAGTCGCTAATGTGTTAAGTGCACCGTGAGCCATCATGAACGCATCTTTGAGAGCAAGTCCCTGGAATTTGTTATTCTTAACGCGGAATGGAGCGCCTGTTACCTCTGGCAATACAGTTTCCATAACGTCTAGATAGCCTTTAGGCGTGTTCACACCTGTACCGACCGCAGTACCACCGAGTGCTACGTCGAGGAGGTGGTCAGCATTTTGAAGGAGCATAGTTTTGGCAGTTTTTAGGCCGTCCACAAAGGCGCTAATTTCTTGGTCTACCATGATGAAAGTAGCATCTTGTAGATGGGTACGACCAACTTTTTGCAAGCCTTTCCCTTTTTCTTGCAATTTTTCAAAGGATCCGATAAGGCCGTCCAATGCAGGAATTACGCGTTTTGTAATTTCAAAGTACGCACAGATATGCATTGCCGTAGGGAATGTATCGTTTGTACTTTGGCCGCGGTTTACATCGTCGTTAGGATGAAGCGGATTGGATTCATCTAACTGTTTAGCTCGGTGAGCGATGACTTCGTTCACATTCATGTTAGTTTGTGTGCCGGAACCTGTTTGGAATACGGTTAACGGAAATTCATCATCCCATTTGCCGTCCACGATTTCATCTACTACTTGAGCGATGAGTTTCGCTTTTTCCTCAGTTACTGCGCCACACTTTGCATTGGTTAAAGCACATGCTTTTTTTACAAGCGCAAGCGCCTTGATTTGTTCAATAGGGATGCGGTGGTCACCGATTTTAAAATTATTGAACGAGCGTTGCGTTTGAGGTCCGTAAATTCGTCTAGCGTCGACTTCGACTGGTCCCATTGAATCATATTCAATTCTTGTTTCCATAATGTTTACAACCTCCTTAAAAGACATGCCGACCCTACTGTCGGTACTTTAATTATATAAAATCCTGTATATTTGTACAGAATAAAAGAGAATGATTTCTATTTTCATATAATTGATAGGTGTATATGCATAATGCGCATATACATCTATCTCCTCCCTACAATATATATGTGATGATTTATATTTAATTTGTATATATGTTTTATATAATGCTGATCTGAGAGGGAGAAGGCGATAGCCCAAAAACGACTTAGCGGCCCCGCGAAGCGGGGTGGGTGGCTTTGGAGGCTTTTGGGCTATTGCCTTTCCCATAGCTCAAGGGTTGGAGAAAATATGTATACATTATAAATATCGCATATATATTGAAATCATCGCTTTAACACGATAAAATGGAAGTAGCTTAGTATATTGTTTTAAGTTTATGATTTCACAGAGGAGGTAAGTACTTATGAAACATGACTTTACGAGCCATGACCTTCATCTGCCGGAACTGACGTTACGTGGGATGCTACTTGGTGCATTGATTACTGTTATTTTTACAGCATCTAACGTATATCTCGGTTTGAAGGTAGGTTTGACGTTCTCGTCATCCATTCCGGCTGCTATTATTTCAATGGCAATTTTACGGTTCTTCAAGGATTCTAATGTTCTTGAAAATAACATGGTACAAACGCAGGCTTCTGCCGCTGGTACATTGTCCGCTATTATCTTTATCTTGCCAGGTTTACTCATGCTTGGGTATTGGAATGGTTTTCCATTCTGGCAAACGTTTTTGCTCTGCGCATGTGGTGGTTCTCTAGGTGTGTTATTCACCATTCCATTGCGTCGTGCCATGGTAGTGAATAGTGATCTACCATATCCTGAAGGCCGTGCAGCAGCAGAAATTTTAAAGGTTGGCTCTCACAATGGTGAACAAGGCCCTCAATCTAGCTCCGGTATGACAGACATTGTGTCCGGTGGCTTTGTAGCTGGCCTTATTAGCCTTTGTGCAAATGGTTTCAAAGTGCTTGGCGATAGCATGAGCTTCTGGATTCCTGTAGGTAGCAAAGGGATTACTCAAATTCCTTTGGGCTTCTCTACAGCGTTGTTAGGTGCTGGTTATCTTATTGGTATCGCTTCTGGTATCGCTATCCTCGTTGGTGTACTCATCGCGTGGGCTGGCTTCGTACCTTACTTCACTAATATGTTTGCTCCAGATGGCGGTGCTACTGCCAAGTTTGCAATGGCTGTTTGGAAATCTAAAGTTCGTTTTATCGGTGCTGGTGCTATCGGTATTGCTGCGATTTGGACTTTGATTACCTTAATCAAACCTATCATCGAAGGTATGAAAATTTCTGTTAAATCCATGAATAGCAGCTCCGCAGAACGTGAATTGCATCGCATGGATACAGATATGAGTACAAAATCCGTTTTAGGTGTATTCATACTTATTCTTATTGGCTTAGTATTTACATTCTGGGATTTCGTATCTGTCGTACCTATTAGTGCAGGTTTAATGTGGACACTCGTTGTAGTAGGTATCGTAGTAGCTTTATTGATTGGCTTCTTCGTAGCTGCAGCATGTGGCTATATGGCAGGCCTTATCGGTACATCTGCTTCTCCAATTTCTGGTATCGGTATTTTAGCGACTATTATTTCTTCCTTAGTTGTATACTTTATCGCAGCGGAAAATAATTTATTTGCTACACAAGAAGGTGTTCAGTTCGCTACTGCTATGGCTATCTTTATGACATCCGTAGTTATTGCGATTGCATCTATTTCTAATGATAATTTACAAGATTTGAAAACTGGCCAACTCGTTGGTGCTACACCTTGGCGTCAACAAATTGCCTTGTTACTTGGTTCTGTAGCCGGTGCCATTGCAATTGCTCCAGTTCTTAACTTGCTTTATCAAGCATACGGTTTCACAGGTGCGTTACCACGTGCTGAAATGGATCCAAACGCTGCATTATCGGCTCCTCAAGCGACTTTGATGACTACCATTGCGCAAGGTATCTTCAACTCTAGCATGGATTGGGATTATATCTTAATCGGCGTTGGCGTTGGTGTTGTGGCAATTATCGTCAACTTGATTCTCAAGAGCACAACTGCTACCTTAACATTGCCTCCATTGGCTGTTGGTATGGGTATTTATTTACCACCTACTTTAGAAGTACCACTTATTATTGGTTCTTTCATCAGCTACTTCGTAGGTCGTTATCTTGTAGCTCGTGCTAAAATGCGTGCCGGTGAGCTTGCTGACTACGATGTAGAGCAATCCAATCGCCGCGGTGTTCTCTTTGCTTCTGGTCTGATCGTTGGTGAAAGCTTGATTGGTGTAATCATAGCTGTTATTATTGTATTGTCTGTTACAACTGGTGGTGGGGAATCCCCACTTGAATTAGTAGGTCCTGAATTTGAAAGCACAGCACAATGGTTAGGATTGCTTGCATTCATATTCGCTGGTCTCTATCTTGTTCGCCGTGTTGTTACACACAAGTTCAATAAAGAAGAAGCTCTTGCTATGAAAGCTGAGCAAGAACAATAAGAGGTTAAACAATGAAATTAAAACAGTCTGTACTCATCATTATGGCTGCTGCATTGCCAGTAGTCTCCTTCGCAGCAAGCGAAGTAATACCTGTAACGCAAGATACTGTAAATGTACAAGCAAATCAAACAAATGCGAAACGTGTAAATCGTAATGATTTAACATATCGTATTTCTAGCACTGCTACACCTGAGCAGAACCGTGCGTTGCGCTCTAAAGCGTCTAAAGTAGATCGTAATGCAGTTGAAGTGGTAGCTCCAAATGCGGACCGTTATATGGATCGCAAAGAGGTTGCTGTATCACCTGTGGAATCTACTACAGATCATTTGGATTTAGTATTCCCAGAGGTTAAATCTGTTAGCCCTGCGGTAGAAAAAGTAATCAATACGACCATCAAAAAGTATGTTTCTAAAATACAAAATGATGTAGAAAAGTTAAATGCTAAAGAATCTGATAAAACAAATGTAGTTATGTACTATGATGTTAAAACAGATAAAAACGGTATTTTCAGCGTATTGATTCACACATATACAATGCGTGATCATGATGCCAATGGTGTAAATTATGTAAAAGGCTTCACATTTAACACCACAACAGGTCGCCAATTGTCCTTGTACGATCTTGGTGGCCTTAATAAAAAAGAATTGGTGAATGCGATTAATAATAATCAAGATGTGAAAGATAAATTAGGTGGCGATGAAAATATCGATAAAATGCCTACTGAATTCTACACAACAGATGATTATTCCGTTGTGATGATCTTGCAACAAGACGTAGATGCAATCCATAGCGCAGGTACAGTATATGTACCTGTTGGTATCTTGCGTGACCGCGAAAATGATGTAACAAAAAAATAATCGAACTGTGTAAATTCGATTATGTGTGTATAGTAACAGCTGTTTAATTGTGAAAAGAACCGCTCCTAAAGGGGCGGTTCTTTTTTTTATCTATTTTATTGTTTGTCGTTATAATAGTTTACGCGTGGCGGTAATGGGAATTGAATGTTTCCATCTGAGTTTGTAAGCGGTTCCGGTGGTAATTGTAAGAATACATTATCATGGAATTTCTTTTTAAATGCTTTCAACGTCGATTTTTGAATAGAATCAACGGTAATGAGAAGGGCACTCGTATCAGTATTTGGGGAGATGGAAAGGATCTTTCCTTTAGGTTCTTTTTGTTGGTAAAGGGCGATGGCATCGGATTGATACTCCTCTAGTTGAGCCTGATTTAATTTACCTTTTGACACGACTACAGTTCTATCTAGCTGTGGATCATGAGCCTCTGTAATAGCTTTGGAGACGAGGTCAGTTTTCTTTTGATCTGTTAAAGATGCATGTAATTGGCCTGCCTCCCAGAAGAGAGCCCCATCTTGACGAAATTTGGTGAAATCGTTGCCATAGTCTAATGCTTTGTCGATGATATTAGCTGTTTTATTTTCTACTTGTTGCTTGAACAATGTGTTGTGGAAGGCAAGTGCTTGTTCTGTTTGTGTCATGCGGTACGCAATTTCCGCGGCTTCTGCACGAGTTACATATTTTTCAGGGTTAAATAATGTACCTGGAGCGTAGTTTGTGAACCCAAGATAGGCAAGCTCTCGAACGGCATCTTGTGCCCAAGGAGCCACGAATTTTTGGTCTCCATAGGATATATTATCAAGAACTGTTGGGTCTTCAGTGGTATATCCTAAATAATGGATATAGTTATCTGCTACTACAGCAAACTCTTGGCGAGACATATATTTTTCTGGTTTATATGTGTCATCACCATATCCGCTGATGATATTCTTGCGCGCTACAGATTCAATAGCAAGAGCAGACCAACGGTCAGATGTAATATCTTTAAATTTACTTGATAAAAAGGCGGCCGTACCATCATCCGTAATATTGTTAAAGAGCGCTGCTACTTCTTCACGTGTCATAGGTTGGTTAGGTCGGAATGTACCATCGGAATACCCCTTCATTAGGTTAGCTTTTGTTACAGTGCTAATCGAGTTAGCTGCCCAAAAATCACTAGGCACATCTGTAAAGATGTGGGCGCGGATTTTTTGAATATCTTGAGGTGTACCAATAGAGGTGTTTACAATTGCAGGTGATGCAGTATTAGTAGATTTAATTTTAGCTGTTTCGGTTTTGGTAGCTTCCATTTTAGCAAGATCCATTTTAGCTACTTCTGTTTTAGCTACATCTGCTCTAGTAGTTTCCATTTTAGTGGATTTAACAGTGGTTGCAAGAGCATGAGTTGTAGTGGTTGTGTTTGCAGAAGCAAAACCAAGGCCTGTTGTAGTCAATAATGTGCCGAGCACGAGGGCACGTAATGCGTAAGGGGTATTCTTGTACATAAAAATCCTTCCTAATCATGGTAAAGGCTAATGCGCGATAGCCGTAGAATATAAACTTTCACCAGCATAAAAAGCTATATCCGTCGCATCATAGTCAATTAGTTGGCATGCATTGTGATATACAACAAAGCAGCGTAGTACTATTGAGTATACGCTGCCTTGGCTGGTTAAGTGTAACGCCGATTAGCGTTTTACTGTCATTTTTACTTTGGAACCGAATAATTTAGAGATCCCTTGTTGTGTTTCTTTAGATGCTGTAGATACAACTGCGTAAAGTTGGTTATTTTCTACATCAGGGAATGTAGCTAGAATTGTACCTGCTTTTTCATTTTTGTTGTAGTAGTTGCGGAAGTTTGTATCAATTGCATCGTATTCAGCTTGGCTGTACTGGGAAGATTCAACTACAACATAGTTATTTACAGTGGAATCACCACGGTTTGCAAGATTTGCTTTTACAGTGGAAATATCGCTGTCTGTTTTCAAAGCTACGTGTAATTGGTTGTCACGCCAGTACATTACGCCGTAATTTTGGAATGCATCTTCTGTTTTATAAGTTTTATTTAATTCAGAAAATACTTTGTCTTCTAATGCAGCTTGTTGTTTTTGATCAAGTGCTTTTAGTGTGCTGCGACGAACAGGGCGAACTGTGTGAGTAGGCTCAGCTTTTTCTGCTACTGCAGCATTTTTGTTGCCCTTTAAGTCTTTGTCAGCTTTTTTTGCCTCAGCTTTGGCTACTTTATCTGCCTTTTCTGCCTCTTTTTTCATGTCTTTATCAGTTTTGGACATATCTTTTTTTGCATCTTTATTTACTTTGGAGGCCTCTTTTTCGATTGCTGTATCAGCTTTCTTTATATCTTCTTTTACAGTTGTTTCAGCTTTAGCTTCAGTTGTACTGTGTTTCGGTGTTGCAAGGCCAGCACCATTAAGCATGCGGTTCAAGATTGTTGCCGCTTGTGCTCTTGTTACAGGTTGTTTAGGGTTAAAGTTTTCTGTTGCCCCAGATGCTACGATGCCACGTTGAGCCATGTATTGGATATCTGCCAAGTAAGCAGAGGAGATGCTAGCTTCGTCTTTAAATGTTACTTTTTCTACTTTTACAGGTGTAGAAAGATTTAATTTTTTAGCTAGGCTAGCGGCGGATGCAACGAATTGTTCGCGGTCCATAGTTTTGCTAGGTGTGAAAGCTGTTTTAGATGTGCCTTCCATTATGCCTGCAGCACTAACTAATTTGATAGCAGAGCTAGACCAACGATCTGCTTCCACGTCAGAGTAGGCGGTAGAGGATTCTTTTGTTGCAATCTCCGCTAATTCTTGTTCGTTTAAGTTGTGTTGTAGCACTTTGCCATAAATAGCAGCTGCTTGCTCACGAGTAATTTGTGCACTAGGTTTGAATGTATTATCAGCATAACCAGAAAGGTAACCGGCTTGTGTCATTGCTTGGATAGCATCGCGAGCCCAGTTATCTTTTGTGTCAGGGTATATACCAGCAGGTAAGTTTTCTTTAGCTTTTACAGCTTTTTTACCTTCTACCTTTACAGCATCTTCTTTTACATCATTTTTTACAGAAGTATCAATGCGTTTAACGTCATTTTTTACAGAAGTGTTAACGCGTTTAGCATCATTTTTTACGGATGTATCAGTGCGTTTAGCAGCGTTTTTAGCAGATGCATCAGCATGTTTTGCATCACGTTTTACAACTGTGCTACCATGTTTAGCATCATTTTTTACGGATGTATCAATACGTTTAGTATCGTTTTTAACAGATGTATCAACACGGTGTTCATCCGCTTTAGCAGAAACTTCAGCTCTAGTAGCCACATTAGATACTTCGGATTTTATATGAGTCGCAGTTGTTTCAGCGTGAGCCATGCTGAATGTAGAGCCAAGGGCCAATGTAATTGCTAAAGACAAAGATAATTTATTTAGTTTCATGAAAAGGGCTCCTTTCAAACTATACTTATATAAAATAAATTATAACACTTTTTAAATTTATACACTACTATAAGAAAATGTAATATATAAGGATAAAACTTACATGAATTTGAAAAATTAAGTTTGATTATATAAATATAGAATGAAATATAGATAAAAGTTGATTTTCTAGTAGTTAAAAATGCAAAATGATAAACATTCGCAAAATCTAGATTTCATGGGGCTTTTACAAGAAAAAATGATAAATGAAATAATAGATGTGATAAAATTCAATGTTTGCTATTACAAAAAGTCATAACGATATAAGAAATAAAAGGGTACATACGAATATAGCAATTCTTTGGACAATATCTACATGATTAATTTATAATTATAGCGATGAGCTTTTGAATATTTATTTGAAAGCATAAGTAATGTTCAGGGCAGAAATTTAGTCGAAAAATTCACTACTAAAAATTGCCATAACACATACATATCAAAATTTTTTATTAGGTTAAGTACTAGAAAAGACGAGGAAGATAATATGAAAATTCATCTTTTCCAACAGTGTTTGATTGACATGTTCTACCCTCATGTAGGTATGGCTGGTGTAGAAGTACTTGAAAGATTAGGTTGTGAGCTTGTAGTACCTAAGAAACAAGTATGCTGTGGACAAATGTTTACTAACTCCGGTTACAATGACGCAGCTATGGATGCAATTAAGAATACAATCGAATGCTTTGAGAACGCTGAATATGTAGTCAGCATGTCCGGTTCTTGCGCTTTTGCAATCCGCGATGAATATCATCATTTCTTAAAAGATCAACCAGAGTGGTTGGCGCGCGCAGAAAAATTGAGTGGTAAAATTTACGAATTCACTCAATTTATTACTGACGTATTAGGTGTTGAAGATGTAGGGGCTCGTTTCAACGAATCCGTAACATACCATACATCTTGCCACGTAACTCGTTTGATGGGCATTAAAGAGCCTCCTTTCAAACTCCTTAAAAACGTTAAAGATATCAACTTGATTGAATTACCACGTGCAGATCGTTGCTGTGGTTTCGGCGGTACTTTCTCAGTTAAAAATCCTGAAATCAGTGAAGTTATGACACGCGAAAAAGCATTGGAAATTGCTGGCACAGGTGCCAACGTTATCTCCGGTTCTGACCAAGCGTGCTTGATGAACATCGCTGGTATGCTTGATCGTCTTCATAAAGAAGGCGAAATTGATCGCCGTATCAAAGTTATGCATATTGCTGAAATCTTAAACTGCCGTTAAGGAGGAGACGACATGGCACTTATATATGACAATCGCCCCTATAAAACACGTATAAAAGAATGTTTGGCTGACGATTTCAAAGTTGCAGCTATTAAAAAAGCACAAGACGTGTTTTATGATAAACGTAATACAGTAGTTGCGGATGTTCCTGAATGGTTAGATTTCCGCGCTGAAGCGGCTAAAATTCGCGATCACGTACTTAACAACTTGGATTACTATGTAAGTCAATTTGCTGACAACGCTGAAAAAGCCGGTTCTAAAGTTCACTTTGCGTTCGATGACAAAGAAGCAACTCAAATTGCATTAGATATCCTTCGCCAACGCGAAGCAAAAATGATCGTTAAATCCAAAACTATCTTAACTGAAGAAATTGGTTTGAACGAAGTGTTAGAAGAAGCTGGTATTGAAGTTAACGAAACTGACTTGGCTGAATTTATTTTGCAAACTGCAGTAAGTCCTCCATCTCACATCGTAGTACCAGGTCTTCACTTTGAACGTAACAAAATCCGCGAAATTTTCGCTGAAAAATTAGGTTATACTGGAACTGAAAACCCTACGGAAATGACTCACTTTGTACGCGGTTATGTACGTGAGCGCTTCTTAAAAGCTGATGTAGGTGTTAACGGCTGTAACTTTGCAGTTGCTGAATCTGGTACATGTACAATCGTTTCCAACGAAGGTAACGGTCGTATGGCTAGTTCTATTCCTAAGACTCAATTGATCTTCTTAGGTACAGAACGTATTGTTCCTGATTTTAAAGCTCTTGATGTTATGATGGAAATGTTGAACCGTTCTGCAGTAGGTTCTAAAATTTCTAACTACTTCTCCATGATGACTGGTCCTGCGCGTCCTGGTGAAGCTGATGGTCCTGAAGAAACTCATATCATTATTATCGATAACGGACGCTCTGGCATCTTGGGTGGGACATTCCAAGAAATGCTACGTTGTATCCGTTGTGGCGCATGCATGAATATTTGTCCTGTATACCGTCATGTTTCCGGTCATGGATATGGTTCTGTATATCCAGGTCCAATGGGTGCTGTATTGACTCCATTATTCAAAGGTTACGATGTAGCCGGCGATCTTCCATATGCTTCTACATTATGCGGTGCATGTACAGAGAACTGTCCAGTAGCTATTCCATTGCATGAATTGTTGATGGAGCACCGTCATATCATGGCTGATATTGAAAAGACTCGTCCAAAAGCAGAAGAAGCTATCTTCACAGCAGCTGCTAAGATGTTCGGTAATGCAACATTATTTGATCTTGGTACAAAAGCTGGTGCTATCGGTATGAACTTAATTAGTAATAAAGAGGGTAACATGCCTGAATGGACTCAAGCTATTCCAGTTATGAATGGCTGGACTAAATCTAAAGAATTGGGTTCCTTGAAATTCAAGAAATTCCGTGATTTGTATGCTGAACATGAAAAGAACAAGAAGAAGGAGAAAAAATAATGGATGTAGCTAAACGTAATCAATTTATTGCACGTTTATCTCGTGCATTAGGCCGTGATCAAGAAATGTGCCCTGCTTTTGTAGAAGGCTTTGATTATAGCCATGGTCCTCAAGAAACTATGTTCCAAGATTTGAATCGCGATCAAATTTTGACAATGTTTAAGGAACAATGTCAACGTGTTGGTACAAAATTCGTTGAAACTACACCTGACAAACTAGGTGAAACAATTTTGGCAGCTATCGACGACTGGGGAAACGGTAAAATTGTATTCCCAAGCTCTCCTGAAGTAGAAGAATATAAATTAAAAGAATTGTTCGAACAAGATGCAGCTAATAATGGCGGCACTCGTACATACTTCCAATGGGATCCAGCTAAAGGTCGTGAAGAATGTATTTCTAATACTGCTAATGCTGATATTGGTATTACATTCCCATACTGCGGTATTGCGGAAACTGCTACTGTAGTACAAGCTTCTGGTGAGGATTCTGGCCGTGTGATTAGTTTGTTGCCTACAACACATATTGCGGTGTTGTATACTGACACAATTAATCCTCGCATGACACAAACAATGGAACATTTGGCTGAACGGTATCATAACGATCCAGCTAAGTTCCCTACAAATATCTGCTTGATTTCTGGTCCGTCCCGTACGGCGGATATCGAATTGGTAACTGTAGATGGTGCTCATGGTCCTATCCAAGTAACCTATATCTTAGTTAATAGATAATATAATAGCTAGATTTACTAAAGGCGATTTTCTTTTAGAAAATCGCCTTTTTGGTGCATATATTACAGAATACATTAAATGTTATCAAAAATTAAATATTGTACTTGTATTTTTTTCGATATATGCTATACTAAGTTCATAACCTATTGTTGTGATATGAATTAAAGAGGTGTATTATGAATATTCCATTCTTTACAGATTACCTCATGTTAAGCAATCCATTAAGTATTGGTATTATCGCGGTGTTCGTGCTCGTGTTAATAGGTATTTATGTATTGCAACGCAAGGGCACATCCTTCGGTAATCTCGTTATTATTGGTACTATTGCTGGTGCCGTACTTGGTATAGCGGTCCAAATTATTGCAGGCTTCCCTGATGATCCATCCAAAGTGGTTTATATCAAGGAAAGTACAAAGTGGTTCTCTCTCGTAGGGGGCGGTTTCATCGACTTAATCCGCATGCTTGTTATTCCTATCGTTTTTATCTCTATTGTTCACGTTATTTTGCACATGGAGGCAGGTGCTAATCTTAAAAAGTTAGTAGTTGCTATGATTTCTACGAATCTCGGCATGGTAGCCGTTGCTGCTATAGTCGGTCTAATTTTGGGGAATGCCTTCGGTTTAGGTCAAGGTTTTGATATTGTTGAATCTGGTAAGAAGATTCGTGAAATCAAACCTATGGTTGATACATTCCGAGCACTAATTCCAAGCAATCCAATTCAAGCGGCTGCTGAAACAAATGTTATCGGCATTGTTGTATTTGCAATTATCTTGGGTAGCGTAGCTCGTCTATTAAAACAAACAGGGACAAACTCTATGGAGGTATTCACAAAACTATTTAATGAACTTCACCAGTTGATTTCCTGGGTAGCTGATTTCATTATTGGTCTTATGCCATATGGTGTAGTTGCCTTATTAGCTTCTACATTGGCAACACGCGGTGTACAAGCTATTCTCGATATGGGCTTGTTCGTAGTATTGCTTTACGTTGGTCTTTTGATTATGTTTGTTGTACAAGCGATCTTGATTACTAGCTTTGGTTACAATCCGATTACATACTTCAAGAAAGCAAAAGCACCACTCTTATTGGCGTTTACTTCTCGTTCTTCGATGGGGGTATTGCCATTAACTGTAGAGACCTTGACAAAACGTCTTGGCGTAAATGCTACAACGGCTAATACGGTGGCTTCCTTCGGTACTACTGCGGGCATGCAAGGTTGTGCCGGCGTATTCCCTGCACTTGTTGTTGTTTACATTTCTAATGTAGCGAATATTCCATTCGATATGACTATGTACATCATGAGTGTTATCGTTATCGCTATCGGTTCCGTTGGTATCGCAGGTGTGCCAGGTACGGCTACAATGGCTGCATCCGTATCCCTTAGTGGTACAGGCCTTGGTGCATACTTCACCTCCATTAGTCCAATTCTAGCTATCGATCCATTGATCGACATGGGCCGTACATGCTTGAACGTATCTGGTTCCTTAACAAATGCTCTCGTAGTAGATAAAATCATGGGAACTATCGATAAAGACGCATACAATAATCCTAATGAAGGTCGCGTATAAAAACTAACAACACTTAATCATATAATTATTATAAAAAGGGGCTGTAGCTGAATGTGGTAAAACCACATTTGGTTACAGCTTCTTTTGCCTTTTTAAAAGTGATAATTATTACAGATTGTAAACTATATTATTAATAATCGATATTGAAATTGTGAGCTTAGCTACTAACATACTTATGCATGTATGGTATACTAAGCGTTATAAAGTTACGAATTATGCTTAATAAATATAAGCCAAGAGGGTAATAGTATGATTACACAAGAATTGAAAGATCGATTAATTGCAGATTATCCAAAGTTTGAGGATATGACACATAAGTTCTATAAGAAAGAACTATCTATTGCAGATTATAAAGGGCAGTCTGGTGCCTATGGTAGTTACGCTGAGCGCGGTGCAAATACTGGCATGAGCCGTTGGCGCTTCAACGGTGGTCGCATGACGCGCGAGCACATACAGTTTTTAGCGGACTCCATTCGTAAATATAACCTGCAACACGTACATTTCACTACCGGTCAATGCTTACAAATGCATGGCCTTGATGGTGATACAATATTAAAGCTCTATAAGGAATGTTATGACCACGGTATTTACAACCGTGGTGCTGGTGGTGATAATCCCAATGTAGTAGCTAGTATTTTACGCGGCATTGATCCTCGTGAAACTCTAGATATTACACCATATGCAACAGCAATTAGCGAATTTCTTATGGAGCAAATGTTCTATATCAAGATTCCTCGCAAATTTAAAATGGGCATAGATAATGGTTTTGATAGTACCCCACATTCTACGTTCAAGGACCTAGGTTTTAACTTAACAAAACACAATACCTTTGATGTGTATGCTTGTGGCGGTATTGGTCCTAATCCTCGCATTGGTATTCCGGTGGCACATGATGTAGCGCCTGAGGATGTTTTGTACCATGTGAAAGCTATGCTTATGGTCTTTGCTAACCATGGTAACTTTAAAAACCGCGGTAAGGCTCGTACTCGTTACATGCCTGCTGAAATGGGTGGGGCGGAAGCTTTCATCAAGATCTATGAAGAAACCCTAGCTATGGTAAAAGAAGTAGAACACCTAACTATTAATCCGGCTGATTATGCTTATGAAATTACAAAAATTGGTAAGCGTGATGATTCTGTGGAAAATTATCGTATTCACCGTCAAAAACAAGACGGTTTATACTATGTAGAATACCATCCGGCAGGTGGTGATGCGAACGTTGAACACTTGCTGGCGGCCCTTGACTATGCGGTGACACTTGATCAAGTAGAAGCACGTATTGCGCCAGACCAAGCATTGTTCTTCATTAATCTTACAGCTGATGAAGCACGCAAAATTGCGGAATTAACTGATGACAGCGCTGAAAATGATTTCCGCCGTTCCGTATCTTGCGTTGGTTCTAATATATGTCAGATTGGAATGCAAGACTCTAACGGTCTTTTGAAAGATATCTTTGCACGCCTTGAAGAAAAGGGTATAGATACAAGAAAACTACCTCGTTTACATATATCTGGTTGTCCACACTCCTGTGGTACACATCAAATTGGCGAAATTGGTTTCCATGGTGCTGTAAAATTAGTAGATAAGAAACCTATGGTAGCATTTATCCTTGTAGACGGTGGCTCAGAACACATGGGCTCTGAAAACTTCGGTAAAATGGCTGGCAATATTGTAGCTACAAAAATTCCAGAATTTTTGGAATCTTTGGCAAATATTCTAAACGAATCTCCAGAACCAGACTTTGGGACATGGAGAATGACACACAAAGCGCAATACATGGAGCTTATAAAAGCATTTGAGTAAATGTGGTTTCCGCTTGTGATGGGGCTCTGTTAGATTGCGACAACTCAATAAATAATAAAAAGAGTTCCCTCTTTGCTCCGTTCTTCGCAAAGTCGCTGCATAGGGAACTCTTTTTATTATTTGAGCGTCTGCTATTAACCAGTCCCATCACAAGCTACATCTGATATTTACTCAATATGCTTTTATAATTAGAGGGGCGGAGAGGCGAGAGCGGCTAAGTAGTTTTGACTGAATTTGCATCAAGACTAGCCAGTAGATTAGCTTCTGGTTAGTTCTTCCCAATACGGTGGGCATGGCACCACTACTATAAAGTTTATTATAATGTGTAAAATGATAGTGTTTTCTATGATTTATTTCAAGGTGTAATTGTAATGACTCTATATAAGTATTAGCTAGATTATTTACGCTTTTGGATGGGGCATCGTTATAAATACAGTGATAAAAAAGTAAGAATACGCTTGTGCAGCGACTTTGCGAAGAACGGAGCAAGCAAGCGTATTCTTACTTTTTTTACCAAGTTGTATTAATGAAACGGGGCCCCATCCAAAAGGCAAATATAGGAACAGGGATTAGCTCCATTACAATTAGAATAATTGTTTAAAACTAGATATGACTTGATTTTGTATGTTATAATAGGCTTTATAGTAGTATTTGGAGGATATTCAGATGTTATTTACCGTCAATACAGAAGTCTGTACACGATGCGGCCTTTGCGTTGCTGACTGTCCGACCGGATTGCTGGTGATGTCCGATGCTGGACCTGTAACTGGCAGGGGAGGTTGTATCTCCTGTGGGCATTGTATTTCCGTATGCCCAACGCTTGCTCTTGATAGCGATATGACACCGCGTAAGGAGCAAATCGATATTACAAAGGAACCTAAGTTAACGCCTGAGCAAGCTGAGCTATTCATGCGTAGTCGTCGCTCTATTCGTAACTATCAAAATAGACCAGTCCCTGTAGAGCTCATTCGCAAAGTGCTAAACGTTGCAAGAATGGCGCCAACAGCGACTAACACACAAGGTATTTCGTATATAGTAATCCGAGATAAACAAACGTTGCGCCGTATTGCTGATCTTGTTCTAGAGTGGATGCATCTGGCTGCAAAAACAGTACCGATTATGCGTCTCTATGCTCGTGCTGCTCAAGCAGAGGTAGATAAAGGCAAGGAGTATATCTTGCGCGATGCGCCGGCTCTCGTAGTGGCAATTGGCTCTAAAAAAGATATTCATCGTACCCATGATAGTGGTCACTCTTGCTTGTCTTATGCTGAGCTATATGCGCCGACTTTAGGCCTTGGTACTTGTTGGGCTGGTTTCTTTGAACATGCTGGAGAAGCTGAATACCAACCATTATTAGATGAATTAGGTGTACCTGATGATAAAATTGTAGCTGGTGGCATTCTTATGGGATATCCTAAAGTACGATATCGCAATATTGTAGAGCGTCAACCATTAGATGTTACATTTGATACAGAAGAGTAAAAAAGAGATGCCCCAATGATTGTAATCATTGGGGCATCTCTTTTTAGTTATATAGTGACGATATAAACTTTATTAGTTGGCAGTTGTAATAGTGCCTTTGAATGTTTCGTCGATGTATTGTTTAATAGCATCAGATTTGTAAATATCTGCAATTTTTTTGTATGTTTCGTTGTCTTTGTCTTCACTACGAACTGCAAGTACGATAACTGTTAGTGGTTCATCTTTAGATTCGAAGAAGAAACCTTGTTTTTCTACACTAAGACCAGCACTTTGCACATAGTTCATTGGAATAACTGCAATTGTTACATCATCTAGACTACGAGGTAATTGAGCTGCTTCTAGTTCTTGAATCTTTATATTCTTCGGGTTAGATGTGATATCTGCAACTGTTGCTTTGAAGCCGACACCATCTTTTAACGTAATTAATCCAGCTTTAGCTAATAATGCTAATGCACGACCACCATTAGTAGGGTCATTTGGGATAGAAACAGTAGCGCCTTCAGGTACATCTTGTACGCTGTGTACGCTATTACTATATAAGCCCATACGCACCAAAATTGTTTTACCGATTGCTACTAAGTTGGAACCATTTTGTTTGTTAAAGTTTTCCATAAATGGTACATGTTGATAAGCATTCAGTTGAATATCGCCATCTGCAAGGGCTTTATCAGGTGTTACATAGTCTGAGAATTCAACTACTTTAAGATCGATTCCTTGTTTTTTAGCTTCTTTTGCTACAGCTTCAGCTACTTGTGCATGAGGACCAGATGTAGCACCTATTTTGATTTCTTTTTGTGTTTGTGTTGATTGATTTGATGTACTACCACAACCAGCGATAGCAAATGCAAGAGCACCGATAAGTAATGGTGCTAACAATGTTTTTAATTTCATATAATCATCCCTTTCAAGTCTTATAATGGTTATATCCTATCATGGATGAAGGGGATTTGTATATGATAAAAGCATATCAGTTAGCTATAGATTAAAACTATGGTGAAATTCTAGCTCATTTATAATACAATTCAATATAATATATTGATTAATGTGTTATATTGAATGTGTGATCGCTAGGTAGTAAATTTATATTTTAAATATTTTTGTATAATTCTAATATGGATTCATATATCTATATGTCGGATTAATGGAGGATGTATGTATAATTTTGATTTTTATAACCCTACACATATCGTATTTGGTAAAGACCGTTTAGATGAATTAGATACATTGGTACCAAAGGATGCAAAGGTGCTCATTACTTATGGTGGTGGCTCCGCTGTGCACAGTGGTCTTATTGATCGCATTGTGAAAGCTCTTGGTAACCGCAAGGTTGAGCAGTTTGGTGGTATTGAGCCAAACCCATCTCTTGAAACTTGTGAACGTGCGGTAGCTTTCATTAAAGAACATGGCGTAGATTTCGTTCTCGCTGTAGGCGGCGGTTCTGTAGTAGATGCTACAAAACTTATCGTTATGGGTGCTACCTATGATGGTCCCGTTATTGAGGTAATGAAAGTTGGTGTGCCAGAGGTTCCGGTAGACATGGTACCAAATCCATTACCATTTGGCACAGTTATGACACTACCTGCAACTGGTTCCGAAATGAACAATGGTGCAGTTATTACTTATGGTGACGGTAAATACCCTGTATTCAGTAGCTTAGTATTCCCTAAGTTCTCCATGCTTGATCCAACATTGACTTTCACCTTGCCTGAAAGACAAGTTAAGAATGGCGTTATCGATACCTTTGTGCATACCACAGAGCAGTATTTAACATACCCTGTAGAAGGTCGTATTCAAGATCGTTTCAGCGAAGGTATTTTAAAAACTATGATTGAAATCGGCAAAGAAACAGTAGAAAATCCAGAAAACTACGATATTCGTGCTAACCACGTGTGGGCCTCTACATTGGCATTAAATGGTTTAATTGGTGCCGGCGTGCCACAAGACTGGGCAACTCATCTGATTGGCCATGAGTTAACTGCGGCGTACCATCTTGACCATGGTATTACATTGGCTATCGTATTACCTGCATTGTTAGAAGTGAAAAAAGCAGACAAACTTGAAAAATTGGCACAATATGCTACACGGGTATGGCATATTACAGAAGGTACAAACGAAGAAAAAGCGGACAAGGCTATCGCTAAAACTCGTGAATTCTTCGAGTCCCTTGGCGTATCTACGCATTTGAAAGACTATGGTCTTGGTGAAGAAGCAGTTGATAAAATTGTGAAACAATTAGAGGACCATGGCATGACACAACTTGGTGAAAATGGTGATGTAACACCAGAAGTAGCTCGCGAGATTTTAATGCGTGCCTTATAATTAAGGGGATTAACAGTGTAAACTTGTATGATATGGAAAGGAGGCGCTCCCTATAAATAAAATAAAAAATAGAAGTGCATTTTCTTTTGCACTTCCTATTATGATTCCCATGGGGCTTAGTTTCCTCTTTCTTGGAGTAGGCTTTGGTTTGTATGCTACCAATCAAGGGTTTCCTTGGTGGACCGCTCCTGTTTTAGCTAGTACCATATTTGCAGGCTCCATGGAGTTCGTAACTATTGGGCTGTTAATGGCAGGCTTTGATCCAGTGAATACTTTTATGTTGACCTTGTTTGTCAATGGGCGTCATTTCTTCTATGGTCTATCTGCACTACAGCGATATGTGCATATGGGATGGAAGTGGTTTCCTACAGTTGCGTGGATGTGTGATGAAAGTTTTGCAATTAATGTATCTACGAAGTTACCCGATGATGTAGATGAAAAATGGTTCTACTTCCATGTATCGTGGCTTAATTATATCTTCTGGGTTGTGAGTACTCTTGTAGGGGGATTGTTCGGCGATTTATTAGCATCTGTAGATTTGCGAGGTATTGGTTTTGTATTACCTGGCTTATTTATTGTTATATTCCTTGAAATATTATTTAATGCTAAAAGTAATAATATTCGAGGCTTAGGTGCTGTTGGAGCCGTTGTAGCCCTAGCAATGCTTCTATTAACGGGAAAATCCTTATTTATGCTTGCTTCTATGAGGTGTATGCTCGTAGTATGTTATATAGCGTATAAGTGGGGAGGTGTACATCTTGACTAGTTTTGAAATAGTCATTACCGTTGCCATTGTTGTAGCGGGCACATTACTTACACGTTTCTCTGCTTTTCTTATTTTCCCACCTGGTAGGAAGGCCCCAGATTTTGTACAGTATTTAGGCAAGGCATTACCTGCAGCTGTTATGGGGATGCTTGTTGTGTATACCTTTAAAGATACAATTGTGCTTTCTTATCCATATGGAGTACCGGAACTTATCGCTTTATTAGTGACCGTTGCCATGCATGTATGGAAACGAAATATGTTCATGTCTATTGGAGCAGGCACTGTAGTATATATGATACTTGTTCAAGCCGTATTTAATGTACCTAAATAGAATAAAGCACACTAAAATAAACCACTTATATCTATTCCTAAATTAGATATAAGTGGTTTTGTTATTTATGTACTGTTTTATTTATTGAGACAGCGTAGTTGTAATATTTATTTTAACTATTGCCAATTATAAATAAATGTTAGTATATTCTATTTAAGTTGTAATAGTCTTTCAAGACCTGGTGCAGTATGATGGTCTTCCAAGAAGTCTTGTTGGTCTAATAATTCCATAACGTCCATGTCGATGTTAGTTAATTTGAAATCGAATACATCAAAGTTAGCTTCCATATGGCTCACGTTATTTGCCTTTGGCAATGGAATGATGCCTCGTTGGATGTGCCAACGCAAGATGATTTGATGTTTTGAAACACCATATTTTTCCGCCAAGCTTTTGATGATTGGATGGTCAAAAATTGGTTGGCGGTCACGGGTAAATGGAGACCATGCCATACCTACAACTTGATGCTTTCTCATCAATTGTAAGAGTGATTGACGTTGGTTGAACGGGTGGCATTCGATTTGGTTGACCACCGGTTTTACATTGCAGTGGTACAACAAGTCAATGAGGCGATCCTCGTAGAAGTTAGATAGGCCTAACCCACGAAGTACATTTTGATCGTATAATTCTTCCATGGCGCGCCAAGAACCGTAGTAATCACCCAGTGGTTGATGCACCAGCATGATGTCAATATAGTTGGTATTTAATTTCTTTAAGGAACTTTCAACAGCACGCATCGTATTATCGTAGCCTGCATCAGTGTGCCAAATTTTAGTAGTGATGATTATATCTGTTCGTTTAATACCAGATGCTCTGATTCCTTTAGCCACGGCTTCTTCATTGCCATAATAGGCGGCCGTATCGAGTAAACGATAGCCTACGCTAAGTGCATTGGCAACAGCTTGTTCAGTCTCTCCTTCGGTACCTGTTTTATAGGTACCATAACCGATGGAGGGAATGAAGCTACCATTATTTAAAATCCTAAAGTCCATCCGTTCTTCCATGAGAACCTCCGTTATATCCATAAATTAAAGGAATTAGCTTTCATACAATTCTAACTGATTTTATGATATACTAAGGTATTGATAAAAATCAATATGATAGGAAGTGACAGAATGCAAATAAATCGTTTTTGCTCTGTAATTGCTATCCTTGGTGTTATGATTATGACACTCGCTATTGCGGGATGTGGTACGAAAACCGTATCCGTCGCAGAGGTAACGTACAAGGATATGCCGTTGCAGATTCATAATGATGCCAATGTAACGGCCCTTAATAAGGCGACGATAACGCCGACCTTGACGGGGCAGGTCGTGTATGCCGTGAAAGTAGGCGATCAAGTACAGCAAGGTCAAACTGTGGCAACTGTAGATACATCGGCTTTACAACAACAGCTAGCATCCTTGCAAGGACAATTAGCGCAAGCCCAATCACAATCATATGCCACAGCTGTGACGACTACGACTGCAGCATCTATAGACAGTACTCAACTGGAACAGGCTCAACGCATGCGTGAAGCGGGCATAATCACACAAAAAGAATATGATCGTATTTTGGAACGATCTCAACCACAAACTACAACAGTTACAACCGGTGGTGGCGGAGGCATCAATACGGCGGCCATTGAGGCACAAATCGCACAAGTATCGGCTCAGATGGCGGCATCTACAATCGTGGCTCCTATAGCAGGTACTGTAACATCTATCTATAATGAAGACCGTCAAATGGCGATTGCAGACCGTCCATTTATGATGATTCAGCAATCTACGCCGATGGTTGCATCCCTCAGCATTCCTCGTGATGCGGCTATGAAATTAGGTACACCTGAAGCGAAGAATGGCATGAAGGTACTTCTCAAGGTAGGTGACCAAGAATTACCAGGTGAATTGACTTACGTAGATATTACTCAACCTGAAAATGTGCCAAGTGTTCTTGTGAAAGCCACTTTCAATAATGAGAAAGGCCTAATCAAGGCTGGTGAATTCTATACACTCGTTATTGAATCTAATGTGAAAGCCAAGATGCTGACCGTTCCAACTAAGGCGGTTCGGGAAAATCAAGATGGGAAATATGTATATGTATTGACTGAGAATAATACAGTTGATGTACGTGTTGTTGAGGTAGGCATCACTGAAGGCGATGACGTAGCCATTATTTCTGGCTTAAACGAAGGTGATAAGGTTATTACGACGGATGGCACCTTTGTATTAGGTGAATCTATAAAATTGTAATTATGAGACCTAAGATTTTAGTACTAGATTGTTAGGATTATGTTTAAATGTGATGGAATCAAAACTTTCACAGATTGTGAAAGTAACCTCAAAAGAGGAATCTGATAGGAGGGATTATTATTTTAGAATTTAAACGTTTTGAATTGAGAGATAAACCATTAATCGACAAATATTTTGAACAACATCATTATGAAGCATCCGATAATTGCTTTACTACATTGTTTATGTGGCAAGATCCGTACGGTATTCGCTGGGCTGAAGAAAATGGCGTATTGTACATCCAAGGTGGTGGCAAGCGTGAGCCATTCCTTTTACCTCCATTTGCTGGTAAAGATGCAAAGTTCCTTGATGGCTTGTTGCGTGCTAAAGAATGGTTCGTAGAAAATAAATTGCCGTTCCGTTTTAAAGGTGTTAGCAAAGCTGTAAAAGAACGCATGGAAGACCTATGTCCTGGTCGCTATGTATTTACACCTGACCGAGACAACTACGAATATATTTACAAGTCCGAAGATCTTATCAACTTGTCTGGTAAGAAATTTCGTCAAAAGAAAAACCATTTAAACCAATTCCGCATGCAATATTCTAACTATGAATATGTGCCAATTACAGAAGATATCATCCCATTGTGTCGTGAAACGGCAGCATCTTGGGTAGAAACGCATCATGAAGAAGGTATCGAAGATGAATTGGTAGCCATCAATTTGTTATTTGATAACTGGGATGTTTTGGGTCTTAAGGGCGGTGCCATTAAATTATTCGGCCGTGTTGAAGCCTTTAGTATTGGTGAGCTACTCAATGACAGAATTGCTTTGATTCACATTGAAAAAGCAAATCCAGATATTCGTGGTTTGTATCAAGCTATTAACAATGAATTCATTCGTCATGAATTTAGCGAAGTAGAATTTATCAACCGCGAAGAAGATATGGGTTTGCCTGGCCTTCGTCAAGCAAAAGAATCTTATAACCCAGATCATTTTGCTGAAAAATATGACGCAGTATATGCTAACGAAGCTGATAATGCGACAGGCGGTAAATAAAAATTTGAGCTATGAAGCCGATGTGCTCCATAGCTCATTTTGTTATAATAGAATTGTTAGCCTATCTATTTGAATGTAACTATCGTATCATCATAGTGATATGGCGATGCGATGTGCTTAGATTAGATATTATACGCTGTGACGCAATAGATAGATAACGGCTCTTATGATATAACGAGGATATAAACATGGAATTTAGAATTGCGACGGTTCAAGATACGCCTCATGTGGAAAATCTATGGGCGTACTGCTTTGAACCAAAGGAAGATCCATTCTTCCAATATTATTTTACAAATTGCTATGAACCAGAGAATACAATGGTCGGCCTAGAACAGGATCAATTGTTGAGTACCGTTCATTTGCGTCAATACAATCTTAACGTTCGCGGTGCTGTATTACCTACGAGTTATATGGTAGGCGTTGCAACGCACCCTGCGGCTCGCCGTGGTGGAGTAGGCGGTGCATTATTGACCTCTGCACTAGATGAGCTTCGTAAACGCGGCCAAGCTATGACGATTTTGATGCCATCCAAGGCGGCATTCTATCAACAATATGGTTGGGAACTTTATGCTCATCAATGGGTGAACACCATGTCGCTAGAAGACTTGCGCCCTATGACAGATAAAACGTTGAGCTTTGGCTTACTAAATAGCGTAGATCAATGGACTTTGTTAGATCCAGTATATAAAACATATACGGCTCGTCTTTCCGGCTACGCAGAGCGCGGTGAAAAGGAATGGAAACGATTATTAGGCAGCTTCTTTGCAGAAGGCGTAAACATTGCTGTAGTGCGCAACGATGACTATGTCATTGAAGGCTATGCAGTGTATCGTTTAGGTCAGCCTGAAATTCCTGTTTCTGAATTGGTTTACACGACACGCCGTGCACAACGTGCATTATTGAACTACTTCTATAATCACCGTTCTCAAGGCACTTCTATTCGTTGGAATGAAGGTCTTCATGATACATACTATCGCTTTTATCCTGATGGTAGAACTGGTCACGCTACGATGCCGTATATGATGAGTCGTATTGTAGATGTAAAAGCTGCTTTTGAAGCGATTCCTGTAAATCCAGAGGCATTGATGATGCCTATAACAATGACCTTTGCAGTAAAAGATAAACTTTGCAGCTGGAACGAAGGCCGTTATGAAGTGGAATATGGCGGTGCATTAACTCCATCCGTTAAAAAGATTTCTGATACATTTGATGGTGAAGCGGATATTACCGTTGAGGTCGGTGCATTAAGCCAGTTATTAATGGGTACTCTTACGGCTCAAGACCTTGTTTTTGAAGGGAAACTTTCAGTAAGTGAAGAATGGTTAGACTATTTCGATATTCTCTATCCTGAACAAAAAACATATATTAACGAATGGTGGTAATATGAGCTGGAAAACGTATACGGTGAAAGAACCAACTGAGTTGACGGTTTCTAAATATGTAAAGGAACGATTTTCCCTATCCTCTCGGGATATCCAAATGGTATTTCGCAAGAAACGGGTAAAAGTTAATAGCCGTGTGGCTCATTCGCAGCGAGCACTTAAAAAGGGTGATGTATTAACCTTGGAGTTACCACAAGATAAGGATTATGGGGTTGATGTAGAAAAGGGACCGATTACAGTTCTCTATGAAGATGCGCATACGTTAGTTGTAAATAAGGATCCCTTTATGCTCGTTCATCCTGCAGGGCAAACGAAGTCTTGTACATTGAGTAACTATGTGGCAGGGTATTATGCGAAGAAAAACGTAGTTCATAAGGTTCGACCTGTGCACCGCCTCGACCGAGATACATCGGGGTGCATTCTCTTTGGTAAAACAAAAGAAGCACAACAATACTATACGGATGAGCTACAAGCAGGTCGTATCGACCGCATTTATACAGGCCTTGTAGAAGGGCGTATTGATGCGGATGGTATGGTAGATGCGCCTATCGGAGTCGATCCAGTATTTGATAATCGCCGCGTTATCGATGAATTTGGGCAGCCTGCTCAAACAGAATATATTGTTCTTAATCATGAGGGAGACAATACTCTGTTACGTTTTAAGTTATTGACTGGTAGAACTCATCAAATTCGCGTACACATGGAACACATTGGACATCCTATTGTTGGTGATGCTATGTATGGTACGCGCAATAAGCCCTATACACGTCAATGCTTGCATGCATCGGAGCTAACCTTCGTGCCGTATGGTAAGGACGAAGCTATTACGGTTACCTGTGATGTAGGGGATAATTTTGGTCGAGAATAATAACTGTTGATTTTTCTACTCTAAATAATAAACCCATCGTATTTATTGAATGAGAAGCTTATTATCCCTGTATCCTTGTATACAAAAAACAATAGTGATAAAAACTCATAGTCTATGCATGAAAAGCATAGACTATGTTTTTTTTATATTTTCAATTCACAGTGGACAGGAGTATACTGTGTATAGACATAAAATTCTATAGAATGTTAAATTGATAATTTTATAGAGAAATAGTTTGTTAGTTATACTTTTACCAAGACCGAACGGAACGATGCCGCAGTGCTTGGAATAATCAAGTGATATGAAGGAGTGCACGTTATGGATATGAAGCAAAGCACAATAGAGCAACAACGTCTAGATCAAGCTAGACTTGAAGCCAATGGTATGTACAGCAGCCAATTTGAAAAGGATGCGTGTGGCATGGGCTTCGTTGTTAATATTAAGGGAAAAAAATCCCATGATATTATCGACGATGGTTTACGCATTTTGGAGCGTCTTGAACATCGTGGTGGTGCCGGTGCTGACAAGGACACAGGGGATGGTGCCGGTATTTTGGTACAAATTCCGCACGAGTTCTTCAAACGTGAGTGCGAAGTGCTTGGTATCAACCTACCTGCAGCTGGCGAATATGGCGTAGGTATGGTCTTTGCCCATAAATATGAAAGTCTCCGTAACGAGCAAAAACGAATTCTCGAAGAGGTCGTACGCGAAGAGGGCCAAGTTGTTCTCGGCTGGCGTGAAGTGCCGGTAGATGGTACAAAGGTTGGTAAAGAGGCTGCGGCGATTCGCCCTTGGATGATTCAAATCCTTATCGGCAAAGGTCCCGATGTAACGAACAATAAGGAATTTGAACGCAAATTATATATCATCCGTAAACTGGCGGAAAAACGCATCATTCCATTAAGCAAGGAATTATCTAGCGATTTTTATATCGCATCTTTGTCTTCTAAAACAATCGTATATAAAGGTATGTTAACACCTGGTCAATTGCGAGACTTCTACCTTGATTTGAGCGACCTTGACTTTACCTCTGCGTTGGCAATGGTTCACTCCCGTTTCAGTACGAATACATTTCCAAGCTGGGCTAGGGCACATCCTAACCGTTTCTTAGTTCATAATGGTGAAATCAACACCATCCGCGGTAATGTAAACTGGATCAACGCTCGTGAAGGTAAAGCGGAATCTCCATTGTTCCCAGATATCAAAAAGGTATTCCCCGTAGTAGATGATAGCGGTTCTGACTCGGCTATGTTTGATAACACATTGGAATTCTTGCACATGACAGGCCGTTCCTTGCCTCATGCGATCATGATGATGATCCCTGAGCCTTGGGAACGCAATAACCTCATGAGCCGAGAAAAACATGATTTCTATGAGTTCAATAGCTTTATGATGGAACCATGGGATGGTCCTGCGGCTATGGGCTTTACCGATGGTACTGTTATCGGTGGCGTTCTTGACCGTAATGGTTTGCGTCCCGCTCGTTACTATGTGACAACAGATGACCGCGTTATCATGGCTTCTGAGGTTGGCGTTGTAAACGAAAACGCTGAAAACATACGCGCTAAAGGCCGTTTGGAACCAGGTAAAATGCTACTCATCGATACAGAGGAGCAACGTATCATCTCCGATGAAGAAATCAAACATCGCGTCGCTACTGAATTGCCATACAATGAATGGGTAAAGGAACACGTTATTCATTTGTCTGAAATTACGCAGGCCGATGAAAGTACAATTCCAACAGTAGATGATTTATTTAAAGAACAACAAGCTTTTGGTTATACTCAAGAAGACCTTGTTCGCATGATTGTGCCTATGGCAAAAGATGGTAAAGACCCTGTAGGTGCTATGGGTGCCGATGCGCCTTTAGCTATCTTGTCCGATAAACCACAATTGCTATATAGCTACTTCAAGCAAATGTTTGCGCAAGTAACAAATCCTCCTATCGACTCTATCCGTGAGGAGATGGTTACATCTACACGGGTTATGCTTGGTAACTCTGGTAATCTAACAGAGCCTAACAAAGCAGGAACCTATGCGCTGTCTATGCGCACACCAATCCTTACGAACCAAGAGTTGGCGTCCATCAAAGCTCTTGATTGTCGTCGCATGAAATCCGTAACCTTGCCAATTCTCTTCGATCCTACTAAGGGTGCTGAAGGCTTGCGCGATGCGCTAAATGATTTATGCGAAAAGGCAGAAGAAGCAGCTCGTACAGATCAAAATGTGTTGATCTTATCCGACCGCGGTGTCGATGAAAATCATGCACCAATTCCAGCATTATTAGCTGTAGCAGCTGTTCATAATCATTTGATCAACAAAGTGTTGCGTACAGAAATCGGCCTCATTCTTGAGTCTGGTGAACCACGTGAGGTTCATCACTTCTGTACATTAATTGGCTATGGCGTAACGGCTATCAACCCATATTTGGCGCTTGAAACAGTTCGCGATTTGCAAGCTCGTAAACGCCTTGGAGATATTACACCAGAAGAAGCAGAAAAGAACTATATTAAAGCCGCTGTGGGTGGCATCATGAAGGTTATGTCCAAAATGGGTATTTCCACAGTTCGTTCTTACCACGGTGCACAAATCTTTGAAGCGTTGGGCTTGAATACTAACTTTATTAACAAGTTTTTTGTAAATACACCAACACGTATTGGCGGCATTGGTCTTGGTGGTGTAGCACACGAAGCCTTGGCTCGTTATGAACGGGCTTTCAAATCCGATGAAACTGTACTCGAACCAGGCGGTTGGTATGGTCCTGTAAAAGATGGAGAAGAGCATCTATTCAACCCTAAGACTATCGATCTTTTACAAGAATCCCTTATCGAAAAGGATTATACAAAATATAAAGAATACTCCAAAGCGATTCGCAATGATTACCATGTTACATTACGTTCCTTGATGGAATTGAATTATCCTGTAGGCGGCGGTATTCCTATCGAAGAGGTTGAACCGGAAGAGTCTATCGTAAAACGCTTTAAAGCGGGCGCTATGAGTTACGGTGCCATCAGTAAAGAAGCGCATGAAGCGATCGCTATCGCTATGAATCGTTTAGGCTCTACATCTAACTCTGGTGAAGGTGGCGAAGACGTAGCTCGTTTCAAACCATTGCCAAACGGCGACAGCATGAACTCCGAAGTAAAACAGATTGCATCTGGTCGTTTTGGGGTAACAGCGAATTATTTGATTAATGCAAAAGAATTGCAAATTAAATGTGCTCAAGGCGCTAAGCCAGGTGAAGGTGGCCAATTACCGGGTAAAAAGGTGTACCCTGAAATCGCGAAAGCTCGTCACTCCACTCCTGGTGTTGAACTTGTATCTCCACCACCGCATCATGATATTTACTCCATCGAAGACTTGGCGGAGTTAATTTACGATTTAAAATGTGTCAACAAAGATGCGCGTATTTCCGTTAAATTGACATCTGAAGCAGGCGTTGGCACGATTGCTGCCGGTGTTGCGAAAGCGAAAGCGGATAATATCTTGATTTCCGGATACGATGGTGGTACTGGTGCAGCAGGTCGTACATCTGTTAAACACGCTGGTGTGCCTTGGGAATTAGGTTTGTCTGAAACTCACCAAACCTTGATGCTCAATAGATTGCGTGACCGTGTTCAATTAGAAGTAGACTCTAAATTGATGACAGGATTCGATGTGGCTGTAGCAGCTATGCTCGGTGCAGAGTTGTTCGGCTTTGGTACATTGCCGCTCGTAGCGGTAGGTTGTAAAATGGCTCGTGTATGTAATCTCAACACATGCCCTTACGGCGTAGCCACACAAGACGAAAAATTGCGTGCCCGCTTCACAGGTAAGCCTGAGTATGTAGAAAACTTGATGCTCTTTATCGCTCGTGAATTGCGTGAAATCATGGCTCGTCTAGGTATTCGCTCCGTAGCAGAACTCGTTGGTCGTATCGACCTTGTGCGTCAAAAATCTCAAGACGATAACTTCAAATTGTCTAGGGTTGACCTTAAACGTATATTGTTCCGTCCGTACATCGATGCCGCTGTAGGGCATATGCACATGGTTGATCAAGATCACGAGTTGGAACGCACCTTGGATATGTCCAAGCTCTTGCGTATGTGTCGTCCTGCTATTGAGGACCAAAAACCGATTCGCGCTAAATTGGCTATCACTAATATCAACCGTGTTGTAGGTACCTTGGTTGGCTCTGAGGTGACTCGTCGTTATGGTGAAAGCGGCTTGCCAGACAATATGATCAAGTTGAATTTCGAAGGCTCTGCAGGGCAATCCTTCGGTGCTTTCATCCCTAAAGGTATGACATTGGAACTTGAAGGAGATGCGAATGACTACCTTGGCAAAGGTTTATCCGGTGGTACAATCACTGTGTATCCGCCGAAAGCGTCTATCTTTGAGGCTGACGAAAACATCCTTATCGGTAATGTTGCCTTCTATGGTGCAACCTCTGGTACATCCTACATCAACGGTGTAGCTGGTGAACGTTTTGCCGTTCGTAACAGTGGCATCACTGCCGTTGTGGAAGGCGTCGGCGACCATGGCTGTGAATACATGACTGGTGGCGAAGTGCTCGTACTCGGTAAAATCGGACGTAACTTCGGTGCTGGTATGTCCGGTGGTTACGCGTACATTCTCGACTGTGATGAACGCTATGTAAACACAGGCCTCGTAGAACTACGTCCTGCCAATAATGATGACCTTAAATGCATTAAAGAACTGGTAGAACAACATGTATTGCACACTAACTCCGCTAAAGGCCGTCACATCCTTGAAAACTGGAATAACTTTGTAAACAGATTTACAAAAGTTGTACCTGTAGCATACGAAGAAATGCAAGCTGCTATTGAACGCTTCAAAGAACAAGGCTTGTCCTTAGAAGAAGCACAACTGGCTGCATTTAAAGAAGAATATGCATAAATATTACATTCTGAAAATACACCGACTGGTTAGTTGGTGTATTTTCTTAGTTTTAGGTAATATTTTAATTGATAATATTATAAGAATAAAGAATAGTGATAAAATTATGTAATAAGAAAATTCATTATTTTGATGTTTTGATTTACCTAGCAGTTAGTAGAGTATTTATAAGTTTTTTGTAGTATAATTTAATTATTGATGAAAAATTAGTGAAAGGGTATATTGTAGTTGTCGTATTATGATTTTTACTTGTTCTAAGAATAAGTAATTAAAGTGTGAAGTTATTCTCTTATATTTACTATTATATTTAGAATAAAGAATACATATTTTCTTGGGAGTTTATTTTAATTACTTATAAAATACTATTTAAGCATAAATTGAGAAAAATAATTATATTTATTTGATGGTCTTTGTGAAAAAGGAGTTTATTATGGTCAATATAGTAATGGGGGCAACTCAAAAACCTTTAGCCTGTGAAGAGTTGAAAAAGTTTTTTTCTGAACATAATAATCTAGATGGCTATTTATATATAGGCTATCCCATTATCGCGACTAATGAAGGGGGATATCCTATAGATGCTTTATGGATATCTGAGGTACATGGTTTAGTAATATTTAATTTAATTGAAAATAAAAATATTGAAGACTACCAAGAGCTTCAAGATGATAGTGCAAATAAAATTGAAGCGAAATTAAAAAATTACAAACAGTTAGTTCATAAGAGAACTTTGTGTGTTGAGATTAATGTTGTAACGTTTGCACCTTTCATACGTGATGAAGATACTCCTACGGATGAGGATTATCCACTTGTAAATACAAATAGTTTGTATAATACATTAATGAATTTCACCTGGACTCAAAATGAATATTTTAGTGCTCTTCTTTCTGTATTACAGGCTATATCAACAATTCGAAAAGTCAGGAAACGTAATAGATTAGAAAATCCTAACTCTAGAGGGTCCCGTTTGAATGCGCTAGAAGAAACTATTGCGAATTTGGATAATCGTCAAAGTAAAGCTGTGATTGAAACTGTAGAAGGTGTACAACGAATTAGAGGTTTAGCAGGATCGGGAAAAACGATTGTACTAGCATTAAAAGCAGCTTATTTACATGCTCAACACCCCGATTGGAAAATAGCCATTACTTTTAATACTAGATCTTTAAAGGGGCAATTTAAACGACTGATAAATACTTTCTATATTGAGCAAACAAATGATGAGCCTAATTGGGAAAATTTACAAATTATACATGCCTGGGGAGCTTCAGGGGGTGGAAATAGAAATGGTATTTATTATGCCTTCTGTAGGTCGAATAATGTAGAATATTATGATTATCAAACATCAAAGTATAAGTTTAAATCAGAAGATCCTTTTGGTAAAGCGTGTGAACATGCATTATTGACAGCGGAAGCATCTATTAAAGAGCTCTATGATGTTATATTAATTGATGAAGCTCAAGATTTTTCGCAAGGCTTCTTTAGGCTATGTTATGCTATGTTAAAAACACCGAAGAGGTTAGTATATGCTTATGATGAATTACAAAGTTTGAAGCTTCAATCACTACCTAGTCCAGAGGAATTGTTTGGCTATCATGAAGACGGTACACCAAAGGTTAAGTTTTATCAAGATAATGGAAAACCACAACAAGATATAATTTTAGAAAAATGTTATAGAAATTCCAGACCTGTCTTAGTTACTGCACATGCATTGGGATTTGGGATATATAGAAAACCTGAAGTGGATAGTGAAACTTCATTAGTACAAATGTTTGATCAGAAGGATTTATGGTTGGATGTTGGATATAAAGTTTTAGATGGTGAATTAGAGGACGGTAAGCATGTAGTTCTTGCTCGGACTATAGAAAGTAGTCCAAGGTTTTTAGAAATGAATGAAAATGTAGATGATTTAATTTTATTTAAGTCATTTGCATCACAAGAGGAGCAAGATATTTGGGTAGCAGAGCAAATAGCTCTTAATTTAAAAAATGATGAATTGCGTCCAGATGATATTATTGTTATTAACCCAGACCCGCTTTCAACTAATCGAGCTGTTGGAGGTGTACGAGCACGACTTTTTGATATGGAAATCAGATCTCATACTGCTGGAGTAGATACGACTCCAGATGAGTTTTTTTCTGTGAATAATGATTCAATCGCTTTTACTGGTATTTATCGAGCTAAAGGTAATGAGGCGGCAATGGTTTATGTTATTAACTCTGATAAATGCTATGAGTCGACATATGAATTAGCTAAGTTAAGAAATCAATTGTTTACTGCTATAACCAGAAGTAAGGCATGGGTTAGAGTGCTAGGGGTAGGGGATGATATGGATAAATTAATCCAAGAGTTTGAAAAAGTTAAGGCCCATGATTTTACTTTAGATTTTAAATATCCTACAAAGAAGCAACGAGAAAATATGAATATTATCAATCGTGATATGGATAGACCAGAGTTAGAACGAGTAAAAAAGAGTAAAAGTGAATTAAAGCAGTTGGTTAAGTCTTTAGAGTCAGGGGAAGTTTATCTGGCTGACTTCGATAAAGATACAATAGACCGATTAAGAAGTTTAATTAGAGATGAGGAGTAAAGATGATTCGAGCTAGAGATATTTTTACTCAAATACAAAAATTAACATTTAAACTAATACAATCAGGATTAGTGACAGATCAATGTTCACCGACAATAAGAAGATTATCTAATTCTCAAAGGGAAGAAGTTAATATCTCCGATATTCAATCAGAAAGTAGCTCTATTTTTTTGAAGAAAATACCTTATAAGACTTTGTATTATGAGTTGCTAGCGCGACGTTTTTATAACGTCAAAATGATAGATGGAGCATTAATTCAAATGCAATATATATTTTGCAATAATAAAATTGAGCGTCATAGACTTTCATTCTTTCCGAACCCAGATTTATATTCATTTCAAGATTATCCTGAAGTATATTTGGAAGATAAATTATATAGTGATATTGTAGATATTCGTTTGGTGTGTGTACCATTAAGATTTGATTATGATGCTTCTAGAAATGATGATGGAGAAATGGTTGCAAAGCCGATTGTTCATCCTATTTCTCATTTAACAATTGGACAATATAAAAACTGTAGAATTCCTGTTAAATCAGCTTTAACGCCCTATCAATTTATAGAATTTATAGTAAGAAATTTTTATAATACTGATACTGTAATATATACTGATTGTTTAGAAAGATGGAATAAATATTTTGAAGAATCTATCTTTGACGAAGAGAAAAACATTATCAATATATCAATTCCTGTTTATTAGTCTCATGTTTGGAGTAAATTATTTTGATTTAGATAATATAGAATTTCTTATTCTATATTATCTAAATCCTCAAGCTTGCTAGACTTCTATTTATACATCATGTATAATATTTATATTGCAATATTGGATCATGGCAGTTCTCGGGCCTGTGCAATGGGGGCCTGTGAATCGTGTCAGGACTGAGAGGTAGCAGCACTAAGCGGTAACCTTCATGTGCCACGGGGAACCCGGGGGCTGTCGTGATCGAATATTGCAAGGCGGCCTAAAGGCCGCTTTTTTTATGTCTAATTTAGGAATGTATGATACTTTATTCTGGACTATACGCTGTTTTATTGTGAACCATATGATGGTATTTTGACTAGTAAATATCTACAAAGTTTATAAATAAACATATCACTTTGGACATGTGGAGAGAACTATTTTAAAAAAGTCAGATTTTCCTAAATATGGTATAATAAAGTATTGTAAGTTTCGGAAAAAGGGGGTGTTCCAATGGCATATATTGCGCTATATCGTAAGTATCGACCGCAGACATTTACCGATGTAGTCGGTCAGCATCAGGTGTCTGATACATTGATGCGCGCTATCCGCGAGGATAAGGTAGCTCATGCCTATTTATTTGCCGGTCCGCGGGGGACTGGTAAGACGAGTATGGCGAAGATTTTTGCGCGCGCTATCAACTGCGAGCATGGTCCAACGGATCACCCTTGTAACGAGTGTAGTGCTTGTAAATCGATTTTGAGTGGACAGTCCATGGATGTCCTTGAAATCGACGCCGCATCCAATCGCGGTATCGATGAGGTACGTGCTCTCCGTGAAAGCGTCAAATTTATGCCTGTTGAGGGGCGTAAAAAGGTTTTCATCATAGACGAAGCCCATATGCTCACTACAGAGGCGTGGAATGCACTTTTAAAAACAATCGAAGAGCCGCCTGCTCATGTGATGTTTATTTTTGCTACTACAGAAATTGAAAAATTGCCTGTTACTATCGTGTCTCGTTGTCAGCGCTATACCTTTAGACGCATTACTTCTGATGACATCGCACAACGTTTATCTTACGTAGCAGAAAAAGAGGGCTTTGGCCTTGATTCTGCGGCGGCTCAGCTTATCGCGGTTCATGCAGACGGTGGTTTGCGTGATGCCTTGAGTATTCTAGACCAATGTGCAGGCATGGCAACGGGCTCTATTACGCCGCAAGTGGTGGAAGAGTTAATTGGTCTCGTAAGTAAAGAATGGATTATTCACTTCCTAGATGCTTTGCGCAACGGTGATGGCCCTAAAGTATTGTCCTACGTTCACGATGCATTGGCAGAAGGCCGCGATGCGACGCAGATTATGGAAGCCCTCATTCAACATGTGCGCGCCTTGCTCGTTGGCAAGGTGGCTCCTGATGCGGATGAGCTCAAGGTATACGATGCCTTTAAGGATGAGTTCCTAGCTCAGGCCAATACTGTTGATTTCAATGAACTTAACCAATATGTGCGCAGTGCGCAATCCATCATGAATGATGCGAAACAAGTGGATAATCCGCGAACCATCATTGAAATGGGCCTACTCGTGCTTTGTGCTAAATTAGGTTCTGTTGATGAAAGCTTAGAAGACCGTGTATATGCTCTAGAAAGTGCCGAGCGATCTGAACGAAACGAATTATTGAACCGCATGGCTCAATTGGAACAACGAGGCCCCGTAGTAGCTCCAACAACATATGGTGCTAATGCATTTGTAGCACCACAAGGTGGCTATACAAATAGTTTTGTATCTGTTGATACTACTGTAACTACACAGGATGCTCCAATGAGCAGCATTCAAAATACTACTATTGATACAGTGCCACAATCAAGTGGCGTGGGGATGACACCGCCTCCTATGAATGGAGTAGGTATGACGCCTCCACCGATGGGAGCAGCAGGTAGTACACCTCCTCCGATGAATGGAGTGGGTATGGCTCCGCCACCGATGGGAGGGGTTGGCATGGCGCCACCGCCAAATAATGGGGACACGGCTTCTCGAAAACCGACAAGAAACCAAGCTAAAGGTCGTGCTAAAAAAGGTGTTAGTACACAGGCCATCATTAGTGAACAAATCTTGTCTGCTCAAGAGTATCGCAATGTACAATCCAATGTGATTAAATACTTGAAGGACAGCAATCGCAATATGACCTCTACCGTTATTGGTCAAGGTCAACTTGTATATGTAGACCAAAGCAAGGCGGTCATGGCCTTTAAAAATACATTGCATCTCAATGTGATGACCAATGAAGTGAACTTGGCTGAAGCGGCTGATGCTTTCACCTATACACTGGGCTATGCAGTACACGTAGAAATCGTGGATGCCCTCACGCAAGTTTATAAAGATTATAAAAAGGCTGCTGGTAGCACTACACAACGCCAAGTAAAAGCACCCCAACGGCCACAAGAACCGATGGTTGACGTAAAGACGACCTCCGGTGCGCAACCGACACAAATGGATTTAACCAATGATCCTCAAGAGAGTAAGCCTGATTCTGCAGCTGTGGACGCGGCTAAGGCTGCGGCTATGGCATTCTTAGCTAAGAAAACCGGCGGTGCTGTTGCAAATGTTGCAACTAATGGTAATATGAGTACTACCACAGCAGATGCTTCATCAGAAATTGCACTAGGAGCAGCATCAGAAAAAGTGCCAGCATCCGGTGGTGATGTGCCAATTACATCTTTTGATGGTAGTCCTGCGGTCCAAATGCCAGATGGTGAGATTCCTATTGAGTCTCTAGCGGGTTCTATTGAAGGGGATGATATTCCAGTTCATTCCTTTGATGATGTGCCTGTAGACGATATGGAGGGGTCTTATGTATCATCCTTAGATGATATGCCACCACATCCATTAGATAGTGTGACGGTTATCAGCGAGGATGGCGAAGTGTTAGAGCGCCCTATGGATAGCGGTGCACATATCGAGGTTGAAGCTGTCCCAAAGTCTGATGGGGGTGAACCTCATGAGGAAACCCCGCATCAAAGTGATGACAAAGCTATGCTTTCATCAGCACCTATTGAAGTAGAGGCTATCGATAGTGTTACGGTGGCTCGAGAATACGCCTGGGATCCAGAGCATATGACAGAAGAGGAACGAAACAATCCTCTCTTGGCGGAAACATTAGAAAAACTATCTGAAGACCATGACATCATCGTCGAGGTCATCGAAGAATAGATAAAAAAGCAATTATTATATAATAACCATTGGCCTTAGGGCTATTAGGGGCCACATATGTTATAAACCTATGTCATATAGTATTAATGATATGGACTTAGAATATTAGTATAGGACGATGTCCTAAAAGGAGGAAATACAATGTTTGGTAAAGGTATGGGCAACATGGCTGGCATGATGAAAAAAGTTCAAAAGATGCAAGAAGACATGAAGAAGATGCAAGAAGAGTTAAAAACTCGCACTGTAGAAGCTTCCGTAGGTGGCGGTGCAGTAACCGTTGTGATGAACGGTGAAAAAATCATCGAATCTTTGAAATTGAATCCTACAGCTGTTGATCCTGAAGATGTAGAAATGTTAGAGGATCTAGTAATGGCTGCGGTAAACGAAGCTAGCAAAAAAGTAGACGAACTCTTGGCTCAAGAAATGGGCAAAGTGACTGGTGGTCTAAACTTGCCAACAGGTTTATTCTAAATGACAAACGCTTTAGAACGGCTCGTAGAACAGCTGCGCCGCTTGCCTGGCATCGGCTCCAAGTCGGCTAGACGCTTGGCTTATCATTTGGTAGAAATGCCGAAGGAAGAGGTAGACCGCCTCGTGGAAACCATTGTAGAAGCGAAGGGGGCTACGCGTCACTGTTCTATTTGCTTTAATTTATCAGCTCAAGATCCTTGTGAATTCTGTAGCAATCCAAATCGCGACCAAACGACGATTATGGTTGTTGAAACATCTCGTGATGTGATTGCTATCGAGCGCAGTGGTGATTATAAGGGCTTGTATCATGTATTGGAAGGCGCTTTGTCCCCTATGGAGGGCATTGGTGCTGACGATATTCGCGTAAAAGAATTGATTGCACGTCTTCGTGATGGTGTTGTACAAGAGGTTATCCTCGCGACAGACCCAGATGTCGAAGGAGAAGCAACAGCTCTGTATTTGGCGAGATTATTAAGTCCAAGTGGCATCAAGGTAACGCGCATTGCCCGCGGTGTTCCAGTGGGTGGCGATATCGAATATGCCGATGAATTAACACTAGGCGGTGCCGTAGTGAACCGTCAAGAAATGAAAGGATAGTAGTATGGGAGCTTTATTAGCATCACCGATTATATCGGCGGTTATTTCCATTGCTGTAGCCTACATTGCTTTCAAAGTAGCATTTTTTACCATTAAACGGGTGGCTATGAATGTTGTGATTGGTGGGTTAACCTACTGGGTATGCGTTCATATACTTAATATCCCAATGGATATTGGGGTGGGTATTTGGGCATTAACAGCAATTTTAGGACCTATTCCTATGGTCTTAGCTGCTATATATTACGGCATTAAATAACAGGAGGTTTTTATGCTTATCAATCGTGAACAACAACGCGTTATTGATGAAGTGGAACAGAATATCCTCTTGTTAGCGTCCGCTGGGACGGGAAAAACGAATACACTTGCTTATCGGGTGGCTCATCTCATCGAGGGTGGCTATGCGAAGGCGGAGAATATCTTGTGCATGACCTTTACGAACAAGGCCGCAAACGAGATGAAAGGCCGCATTCAATCGCTCGTAGGCAGTCCTGCAAAGGCTGTGGAGGTTAGTACATTCCACAGCTTTTGCTTTTTCATTCTCCAACAAGAGGGCAAGCGCAACGAAACCTTGTACACGGATGTGACCATCTTTGACGAAGAAGACTGCAAGGAACTCTCTGAACCGTACCGTCCTGGTAAATTGCGAGAAATGTCCTTTGCTAATGTTATCTCCATGGTGAAAGAATATCGTTCCTTATATGGCTTTTATTCTGATAATCTCAAAGACGATTACAAGCGAACTATCGAACGCTTGCAGAAGGAGCAGCGCGAAGCCATTGAGCAGCTCTTCTCTAGCTTTGGCAATGTCCTCTACAGTGAACTCCATGATTTCTTGAACCATGGTCACGAATGGATTGCTGCTTATGATGAAAGCTTAGCTTCCGTGCACGGTCTAGATTTTACAGACCTTATCTGCGGTGTTCATCGTCTATTCCAAGACACTGTAGTCCGCGAGCGCTGGCGCAGTCGTTACAGCTATATCTCTGTAGATGAAATGCAAGATACGGGCGTACTGGAGTACAAGGTTCTAGAAATACTGTGGGAAGGTAATCACGTGCTACTATGTGGCGACTATTTCCAAACAATTTACGAATGGCGTGGCTCCGATCCGTTCCGCTTGCTCAAGCAATTTGATGCGGATTTCAAGCCTTTGAAAATCATCTTTTATGAAAACTATCGTTCCAACTGGACGCTCTTTACGATGGCTTTCAAAACCTTACAAAATATGTTCCCTGACCTAGTTGGGTCTATCTACACTGAATTGCCTCGTGCCAATAGTGAAAGCAAGGGTAAGCCTGTTCTCATTAAAGGTTGTAAAAATAGCTACCTTGAGGGCCGATATATCTACGAAGCTATCTGTGCATTACCGAAGGATGCTAATATCGGCGTTCTTGTGAGAGACAATAAAAAAGCACAGCAGCTAAGTGATTCTTTTGAACGTCTTAACGGCGAACGATCTGAAGAGGAACGCCGTCACTTCATGATTATCGACGAGTTTAAATTCTTTAGACGTCAAGAAATTAAAGATGTTATGGCTTACTTCAAGTTGTTGATGAATCCTAATGATTCTGTCAGTGCGAAGCGCATTATCAAGCGATATGTTGCTGGTATTGGTGATGCTCGTATCGCTGCGATTGAAAGCCTAGAGACGCGCCAAGTAGGTTTAAAATTGACAGATTTTATGGATATGCCTATCTTTGAGGCAGAGCCTTATGCAAAGCTTGTCAGTGGTTTAGAGCGGCACGAAGTAGTTGTTTATGACGTGGAGAGCACCGGTACAGATACGTCTCAAGACCGCATCATTCAAATTGCAGCTATCCGCATCGATGAAAATGGACAGGTCTTAGAGGCCTTTGAACGCTTTATCAATCCTGGTATACCTGTTGGTCAATCCGAAGAGGTACACGGCTTCTCCGATGCGTATTTACAAGAACACGGCGAAGATCCGGCTACAGTACTCAAAGCGTTTAAGGAGTTTTCTAAGGATGCTATTATCGTAGGTCACAATGTAAACTATGATGTGACCATCTTTACGAATGAATTGGCGCGTCATAACTTAGGTAATCCTGAGTTCAAGGCTATTTACGATACCCTCGATATTTACCGTCGTTTTTATCCTAATTTGCCAAATCATAAATTGGGCTTCCTAGCATCTAAGTTCCCTATACATCATGAGCCAACACATAATGCAATGGATGATATCTTGGCCACTGCACAGCTTTTAATTTATGCGGTGAAAGAAAAAATCGTACCGACCACAACGGGTCGCATGGTAGCTATAAATAAATATAAGGCAGCTTTCACGGATATCGCCTCTCAAATGGCGACCTTGCGTAGAAAAGCCTATACGGAGATGCCAACGAAATTATTGGTGTATATCATGAACCAAATGGGGGTTCTAGAATACTATAAATCTCATGGAGAAGCGGCTAAAGTAGAGCATATACGCGATTTGTATCGCATCATGGAAAAACTAGATGCGGCTTATGAAGGACCTGCAGGTTTGGCTCGATTAAACCAAATCTTACAGATGGCGGCCCTTACGGCGGGTGAGCCTGCGCAGCAGGTACGAAATGAAGATCGCATTCCTATCATTACCATTCACCAAGCGAAGGGTAGCGAGTTTGACCATGTATTCTTGGCTGGGCTAAATGAAGGAACTTTCCCCAGTCCTTTTGCTATTGCAGAAGGTCGTGAAGACGAGGAAAAGCGTTTGTTCTATGTGGGCATTACTCGACCTAAGCGAGAATTGACCATTACCTTTGAACAGACGAATATACGAGGTAGGGCAGTTCAACCAAGTTCGCTACTCAACTATATGCCACGAGATCCTGAACTCGTAGAAAGGAGATACTAATGGCGCGAAAAACACATCGCCCCGATGATATTCTGTGGACTGTGACAGCTGTAGATATAGAAACTGTACTTAGCAAGAAAAATGTAAGACAAAAGCTAATAGGTAATGGTCAAGATATATTAAGTAAAAATCGAGATATATCGAGTAGCAATCAAGACATATCAAGTCGTGATTCCGAGCATGTTGGAGAAGTACGCGATATTTCACTTGGTGAAGTATTAGATACTAGATATCCTCGAAAATCTTTAGTTAAACTTTTTGAAGAGAAATTAATTCATATTAATGGTCATAAGGCTACGCCAAAAGATGCAATCTATGAAGGCGACGAGATTTGGATTGCTATGGCGAAGGAAAAAATAGATCATGACCCTATCGAAATGGACTTACGCATTCTGTATGAAGATACTGATCTCCTTATTGTGGATAAGCCAAGTGGTGTGACGGTAAACTCTAAAGACCAAATATCCCTTGCCAATGGGGTGGCGTACTATTTTAAAGAACATGGTATTAAGCGAAAGGTCCGTTTCTTGAACCGTCTCGATAGAGATACGACAGGTTGCATTGTCATTGTAAAAAGTGGTTTAGCACAAAGTATTTATCAACAGCAAATGGATGATAATACCTTTGAAAAGTGGTATATGGCGACTGTGGAAGGCATTGTAGAAGCCGATGAGGATTCTTTAGTATTCCCTATGGAACGCAGTGCTGATGGGATTCATTACGAAGTGAATTCTAAGGGAAAAGAGACACGCACAGATTTTTCCGTCCTATGTAGACATTCCTCGCAGGCTGTGGATAACTCTGTGAATAAGTCTAAAAGTTCTGTGGATATAGCAGCAAAAAATGTGGATATAGCAGCAAAAAATGTGGATATAAACTTAGGAGATGTTGATAAAAGTAATCAAAATGTGGACAAAACTGTGTATAAGTCCAATAAATGTGGATATTCTGAGGTTTTAGTTCGTTTGTACACAGGGAAAACACATCAAATTCGAGTAGCTTTCAGCCACATAGGGCACCCTCTTGTAGGAGATACCTTATACGGTGCACAACCTACGGAACAGCCATTCCAATTACGGGCTCAAAAGGTAGTATTCACACACATGCGCACAGGAGAGCGTATTACGGTTACGGCATAATCTGATCTGATTAACTTGTTACGTAATACAAAATACTAGTTTGGTAATAATAAGTTTGTACTATACATTGTGAAGTCACAATACATCAAATTTTCTAATTGAGAAATGAGAATTATTGATAACTCAGCAAAATCAATAACTTTAAAAATATTTTTCAAGAAAAATAATGACAAATGATAATCGATAAGCTATAATAGGACTATAAGTAAATCGATATAGTTCAATTTAAAACTATAAATCAGAATGTAAGAGGTGTAGTATGATTTTACAGGATAATAGTGCAGCACGTAATCGGGGGATTACGCTTGCCAGTATAAAAGGCATTATAGGTAATGTCGTTCTCGTTATTTTTAAAATGATTGTGGGCCTTGCGTCTAATTCCATCGCCATCATCCTTGATGCGGTAAATAACTTAACAGATGTATTGTCCTCTGTATTAACTATTGTGGGTACGAAATTAGCCGCCAAAGGGGCTGATAAGGAGCATCCATTTGGCCACGGTCGTATAGAATATATGACTACCATGGCTATAGCTTTCATCATTCTCGGTGCAGGTATTGGATCCCTTAAGGAATCTGTGGAAAAAATTATCCATCCTGAGGTATCTACATTTGATATTCCAGGTCTTGTTATCATCGCTGTTGCCATCGTTGTGAAAGTAGTGATGGGTCGTTATATCAAGGCACAAGGTGAGAAATATAAATCCGATGCACTCGTAGCATCTGGTATAGATGCCCTTTTTGATGCAGTGATTACCTTTGCCACATTGGTATCTGCAGGCTTAGTATTTTTCTTTAACTTTGATATTCAAGGTTATGTGGGCGCTGTTATTTCTGTTTTGATTTTAAAAGCAGCGTATGATATTTTACGTGAAATGTACAATCATTTGCTTGGTATTCGAGCAGATGATAATTTAATCCGTAATATTAAAGAAACTATTGCACAGCATCCAAATGTGGGTGGTGTATATGATTTGGTATTAAATAGCTATGGTCCGGGAGAAACAATCGGTTCCGTTCATATTTCTGTACCAGATTCTATGACAATGGCAGAAGTTCATCCTCTAACAAAGGGCATTGCGGTTCATCTTTATAAAAAGTTTGGCATCAATATGACCGTTGGTGTATATGCTGAAAATAAACCAAGTGTAGAAGTACTTGAAATTAGAAAAGCTCTTGATCAAGTTATTAGTTTATATACACATGTAGTACAAGTACATGCCTTCTACGTACAAGAAGAAAAGAAGGTTATCTACTACGATATTATCTTTGACTTTGACGAAGAAGATCCGCATGGCACATTGGAAAAAATTAAGGCAGAAATGCAAAAACGTTACCCTGACTATACACAATTCGCTATTGTGGATACGGATTTTAGTAACTAATTTTATAAAATGTAATTTGTGTTGATAAATTCTCTAAGGAGAGATGGAATGAAAAAAATTGCTCTTACCTCATTAGCTGTAATGGCGGTTGTTGGTGTGTTTGCGATTCAGCCTGTAGATGCAAAAAAGGTAGAACAAGATCCAGTAATGACACCTATTGAAATGCCTATGAATGATGAAATTCAACAGGTTAATGGTGTATCTAAGTCTACTAATCAAGAAACACGACGTTTGTCTAATAATTTAGCACAAGCTACAAAAGTGATGATTAAGAAGAATTGGAAGACTATTTATATTAAAGCAGTCCCTGCGGGAGATAAGGATGCTGTACGCTTCTATTACAAAGATAATAGAGGGCAAGTATATAATGGTCAAGTCATTAGAAATACAGGCCTATCCAAGGGTAAATATATGGCAGGTTCTTTACGTCAAATAGAGGCATTGCAAGAATTAGTTCACCATTTGCAACAGAATGGTCAAGAAGTACCATCCTCTATTGATATCATCATTACTCAAGAAGGCTATCGCATTAAGACTATCTTTAATTACAATGAAAATATAAGTAATCTACCAGCGTATCAACAACAATATGAACAAGAAAACTTCCCGACTATGAAGTAATAGAAAAGCCCGTGCATGCACGGGCTTTTTGTTAGATTACGTAATCATCGGAATCATCTTTTTTAGATTTTTTGTAAATTTCTTTTACACCAGCCATTTCGATGAGTTCTTCCCCAAGAGCATCTTCATCATCCGTATTGAGCATGGAGTAGAAGGCCCAAAGAATGATGAACCAACTTGGTGTGAACAAGAGGGCAATTCGCGTATCTTCGTTTAAGGCTAGAATGGCTAAAACGAAAACGAAGAAAGCGAGGATGACGTAGTTCATTACAGGGTATAGAGGCATTTTAAATTTAGACGGTGCCACTACATCAGGATTTTTTTTGCGATATTTGAGATGGCAAATAACCATCATGGCCCAAATAAAGATAAAGCAGAACGTGGAGATTGATGTAATCATAACGAATACTGCTTCAGGCATTACGTAGTTGAGTACAACCGTAATCAATAATACGGCTGCCGAGAAAATCGTTGCTTGGTATGGCACACTGCTGTGAGTCAAGCGGCGCATCGAACTCGGGGCGTGACCGCGTTTTGCCAAGGCGTAAATCATACGACCAGTACTGAAGATACCGGAGTTTGTAGCAGATGCTGCAGAGGTAAGAACAACGAAGTTTACGATACCTGCAGCGGCTGTAATACCAACGGCGGTAAATACGGCTACAAATGGACTCGCAGCAGGGTTAACGGCAGTCCAAGGGTAAATACTCATGATGATAGCTAAAGAGCCCACGTAGAATAAAATAATACGTAATGGAATATTATTTATGGCCATTGGAATAACCTTTTCAGGATTTTCCGTTTCACCAGCTGTTAGACCTACGAGCTCGATGCCTGTGAAAGCAAATACAACCATTTGGAATGATAGAATAAAGCCCATCGTTCCATTCGGGAACCATCCTCCGTAATTCCACATATTACTAAAGGCGGCGACGCCAGCATCTGTAGTAAAACCTGTAACAATCATGATGATACCGATGATGATAAGAGAGATGATGGCGATTACCTTAATCAAGGCAAACCAGAATTCCATTTCGCCAAAATATTTTACCGCTGTCAAGTTCATTAACAGCAAGGCGACTAGAACAAGTAGGGCTGGTATCCATTGAGGGAGCCACGGTATCCAGTATTGCATGTAGAGGCCTACGGCCGTTAAGTCTGCCATGGCTAGTGAAAGCCAGCAGAACCAGTATGTCCATCCCGTGATAAAGGCTGCTCGATCCCCTAAGTAATCTTCTACAAAATCGATAAAAGAGTGGTGGTTTAGGTTGGATAACAGTAATTCGCCTAGTGCTCTCATAATAAAGAAGCACATAACACCTGTTATTAGGTAGGCGAATATAATGGATGGACCTGCCAAGTGAATGGCGCGGCCGGAGCCTAAGAATAAACCTGTACCAATAGCACCGCCGATGGCGAGCAGCTGTACATGCCGGTTCTTAAGACCCCGTTTTAACTGATGCGTATCAGACATAATAAAGACCTCTTTTCTACAAACTATCTATAAATATAAAGGCTATGGATTACCACAGCTTTAACAATCTATAGAATCTTTAAAACTATTTTTTTATAATACAGTATCTATTCTAAAAAGTCAAATGTATTTTTACAGTAGACAAAAGACCTGATGATTTTCTGATGAGAGTATACCCTTATATTGATAAACGCATAGAATATCCTTTTTTGGAAGTTAATTGACGAATAATACAAAATAATTTATAATAAGTATACTTATAATAAAGCACTCGTAAAAAAGGAGGATATAAAATGGAATTTAGTTTTAGTTTGAAAATAAAAGCAACAAAAGAAGCTGTATGGGCGTACTATGCGAATATCGAAAAATGGTATGACTGGGAAGAGGATCTAAAAAATATTACATTAAACGGTAAATTTGAGACCGGTTCATGTGGTACAATGGAGCTTGAAGGCATGCCGCCTATGGAATATCAGCTCACTCTTGTAAAACCTTTTGAAGAGTTTTGGGATAAGACTGAAACTCCATTTGGTGCTATTCTTTTCGGACATCAAATAATTGATAATCATGACGGAAGTGTAAATGTAAAGCATACTGTAAGCTTAGAAAGTGAAGATAAGCAACATTTAGAATTTTTAAGTCAAGTTTTTTCAGATGTTCCCCAATCTATATTTATTCTAAAAAAATGTTTAGAAAGATAAGGTGATTGTTGTTTGTTTACATCAAAATATAAAGACAATTCAGAAAAATCAACAGGATTATTGTTCATGAGGGTGTACAATAAATGGCATTTTACTATAAAACAAGCGTTAAAAGAGCTGAACTTAACACATCCTCAATTTGTTGTTTTAGCATCTCTTGCATATCTATCACAACATGATAACGAAGTTACACAAGTTATGATTTCAAAACTTTCAGGGATAGATGTTATGACGGTATCTCAAATATTGAGCTTATTGGAAAAACGTGGTTTTGTAGAGCGAAAAGAGCACTCTAGAGATACACGTGCGAAAGCTGTTCTTTTAAATAAAGAGGGCGGTGCAATATTACAAAAGGCAGTCCCATTAGTTGAAGAGATTGATGAAATCTTTTTCGGAAAGCTGAATAGTGATGAGGCTCAATTTAAACATCTTCTTGGCAGATTACATGAAGAGTAAGGTGTATTAATTTTCCGATTCTTGTGGAGGCTATTATGAGACGTCAAGATCGTATGGTTACAAATGTAGATGAAATTAAAGGTATTTTAAGTAGCACTCGCATCATTCATTTAGGCATGATAGATGGTGATTATCCTTACGTGGTACCTCTACATTTTGGCTATGAATTTATAGATGATGTACTTCATATCTTTGTGCATGGCCATCATGAGGGAAAGAAGTTTGATTTGATTAAAGTGAACCCTCATGTATTTATCGAAATTGATGGTAATGATGAGACCCTCGTATCAGGTGGAGATATTCCTTGTAAATATAGCTCGGTTTATTCTAGTGTGATGGGTCGAGGAGAGGCTACCTACTTAGAGCGTGTTGATGAAAAGGCTCATGGTTTACAAGTATTAATGAAGCATCAGACTGGTCGAGAATTTCCCTTTACTGACGCTATGGTAAACTCTGTGGGCGTCGTTCAAATTAAAGTTGTAGACTATACTGCAAAGAGACGAAGACAGCTTGAACAAGATATTATTATGCCTCCATTAACTAAATAATGATAAAACATCCTATTGAACTCTATTGTAATATAGCGTTTAGTAGGATGTTTTATTATGTATAACTAGTTAGCATTAAAGCAGCTAATGGCTCATAACTATACTTTCACAATAGGAAAGATAAAAGTTTTATGAAGTAGCTAGGGCAACAGAATAGGTGGCATGTTTTTGATATAAATAAGAAAATATATCATTATATGTGTAAAGTATATATCAATTTTTTATAAAAGGAGAGATTATGAAGAAGCTTCTATTTAAGTCCGTTTTATCTGCTATGGCTGTAGGTTTATTGTGTGCAGGATATGTTTCAGCTGATGTTGTTAATGATTCAATATCTACCGATAATGTTGGCGTTTCCGCTGCCGTTACATTTGATATGCCTAGAGTTCATCCTGATTCAGCAATCAAAGCATTACCAAGAAAGACTTTATTAGAGTGGCCTATGAAAACGCAAGAAGGGGCTCGTAATTGGAAAGGAATAGTAGAAGCTGCACAGCAACTGCCGTATGAGGTCAAGGCGCCTAGTTATATACCTTATGGTTATCAGCTTTATACAGCACGTCAAGATCGAAATGATGTATTAGAGGTTGTATATTACAAAAAAGGTGTGACTATCTATCGGGATGGGAAAAAATATATAGATAGTATTATGGCCTATAGAATGGGATATTCCTTAGATACTGTAAGAGATACACCATATGTTCCATCTGAGTACGGCGATCTTGAATGGTCTAAATCAGGTGATTCTAGTGAGGTTTATTATACAGGTAATCCTGAAACGCATATGGTTCGCAGCATTACGTGGGCGAAGGGTGGCATGGCTTATTCTCTATTCTTCTTAGAACAGGTGAAAGAGGCTGATGCGGAATTCTATAAGGAGCATGTAGTACCGTTGAAAAGTATTGATAGCTCTCGTTATGAACTAGTTGGTAACTATCCGACAACACCTAAAACAATTGAAGAAATAAAAGAGGAACATGTAGTGCCTATGAAAGCATAGACTGGTGTGATTTATTAATGGTACGTAATACTCTTGAAAGTCAGTGATCTGAGTTAAAAAATGTAATAGATAAATGATTACTTCGGTAATATATACTTATAAATATCTAAATTTAGAGAGAGCAGAAATTATGAGATTGAAAATAACAAAATCATTATTAGCCATGGGAATATTAGCTACCGTGATAGGCAGCTTTGGAGTACAATCAGTTAGTGCGTTATCTCCTTTAGTGGATGAAAATGGACATACAGTTACCACTGATACAGTGGAAAAGAATAAAGAACTAATGAATCGCTATCGGTGGTATGATCAACTTGATAATGGTGATATCCTAGAGCGTAATATTGAGGCAACTACTAATTATTTTGGATATAATTTACAAATTCCGTCTTATATGCCTGAAGATTATGCAGTACGCGATGTAAAGTCAAGAGATCATGACGTATTAGAAATCGTGTATACGGAAACGGGCCATAATGGAGAATATGGTCAGAAATTAACCTTCTCTAATACAGATATTGTGTATCGTATGGGGTGGGCTATCGATACCGTAGTAAAGCCTATTTTGGAAAAGACAAAATACAATGCTGATGATGCCGTTAGCTTTACTACCCCTAATGGAATCTCTGTACATACTTTAGGCTCTAGCAACGATTCTGTTCAAATTGCTTATTGGGAAAAAGATAACAAAGTTAATATGCTTTACTTTGCTTCCTCAAGAAACCAAAACTATGTAAGCAAAATTGTAGATTCAGTAGGGTCGTTAAGTAATGTGGCTTCTGATGATACTAAATTACGTGGTGACCGAAATGATAAGCAAAATGTTAAAGGCAATAATGCGCAAAGTGTTAAACAAAATGGAGAACAAGATAGACCTCATTTTGAATCTATTGGACTGCCATTGCGCACACATACGAATTCTGAGTGGCCTATACTTACGAATAAATCCATCGGCTTACCAAGCGGTGTAACGGATGCATCTCGTAAGATGCCGTATGACGTATTTGTACCAAGTTACTTGCCTCTTGGCTATACATACTATGCTACACATTTTTATGATAATGATGTATTAGAAACTGTATATTGGAAGCAAGATAAAGAGTACAAAGAACATAGCGGCCGTTGGGTAAATCATGTTATGGCCTTCCGCATGAGTTACTCTAAGGATACTGTATGGCCTAAAGAATATGTTCCAACGGAATACCATGACGTACAGTGGATTGACTCTACGCCAACAGGTGATGTGCAGTATACAGGTAATTTAGATAAGAGCTTAGTTCGCAGTATTACGTGGAGCAAGGATAACATGGCATATTTCTTGTTCTTTCAAGTGCCTGTGAAAGCATCTGAAGCAGAGTTTTATAAAGAACATGTAGTACCATTAAAAAATATTGATTCAAGTCGTACAGACTTAATTGGTGTAAAAACGATTCGTTAATACTAAACCCTAATAAGACTCTATAGTACGATTCGGTAATGCCATACGACGTTAGCATTTAGTAAAAGCGTACATAATAAAAAGCACCTATCTCCTAGATATTAGGGTAATATCTTTGGAGATAGGTGCTTTTAGTGTATGTGATTTATATATAATTTGTTCTTAGGTATTAGTGATTTTATAGCTATCAATATAAAGCAGCTTTCACTAATAGTATAATTATGGACATACGTTAATTAGAAGAATACGTAGCGGATGATAACGAGTACCGCCAATACGTACATAATCCAGTTAACTTCTTTTGCACGGCCCGCAATAATTTTGAGTAGAGGGTATGCAATAAGACCTGCAGAGATACCGTTAGCGATGCTGTATGTGAACGGCATTAATACGATAACGAGGAATGCAGGGAAGCCTTCTGTCCAATCATTGAAGTCAATATTGCGAATGGCACCTAACATGAGGGCACCTACGATGATAAGAACAGGAGATGTGGCTGCATTTGGAACCAAGGATACCAATGGAGCCAAGAATAAGCAAATTAAGAAAAGTACGCCTGTTGTGACAGCTGTTAAACCTGTACGGCCACCAGCCCCTACACCTGCCGCACTTTCAACGAAAGCCGTAATTGTAGAAGTACCGAGCAATGCACCGGCACTAACACCGATAGCATCTACGGTCATGGCTTTACCAAGACCCGGGAATTTACCAGATTTAGGATCTGCAATTTTCGCCTCTGTAGCAGTACCAATCAAAGTACCCATCGAGTCGAACAATTCTACGAAGGTGAAGGAGAAGATAATCGTAATTAAGCCCATGTGAAGCGCACCAGGAATATCTAATTGCAGGAATGCTGCTTTGGAGAAATCAGGAATAGCCAATACAGTGAAGTTCTCAGGCATTGTGGAAAGGCCTGTCGCATAGGAGATGATTGTTGTTACTAAAACGCCAATCAAGAGGGAACCTTGAATTTTGCGAGCCATCAATAAAGCTGTAAAGATGAGGCTGAATAGTGCTAACAATGTTTCACCACTGTGCAAATTACCAAGCGTTAAGAGTGCCTCAGATGCTGGAGGGACTAAATTACCATGTGTCTGTACAACCTGACCTAAGGAGTTTGGAGACAAACTAATGGAGATGGCCATCAAGCCGGATAACTTCAAACCGATGATAGAAATGAAAAGACCAATACCAACGGTAATGGCAATTTTCATGGAGGCTGGGATACCTTCAACGATCATTTGTCGTATTGATGTCAATGTTAATACGAGGAAAACGAGACCAGAAATGAATACCGCACCTAATGCTGTTTGCCAAGATACGCCCATACCGAGAACTACGGTAAAGGAGTAAAATGCCAAGAGGCCAACCCCTGGAGCGAGAGCAATTGGGTAGTTTACGAATAGACCCATAGCAATCGTCACAAGACCTCCACCTAAGGCTGTGGCAATGAGGACCGCATCCTTATCCATGCCTGCAAGACTAAGAATGTTTGGCGCCAAGAATAGGATGTACGCCATCGTGATAAACGTAGTGATACCTGCTAAAATTTCTGTTTTAACGGTTGTGCCACGCTCACTGAGTTGAAATAATTTATCTAACATTAGATAAAATCCTCCCTATATGAAATTAAAATCATACCTAAATAAAGATATTTCGATATATGTATAGTGTATCATATTTCCCACCATTTTTTGTATGAATTTGTGATATACTATTAATATATTATGAATGATATAGAGGTTAACTTATGAAAATATCTACAAAGGGGCGTTATGCCTTACGGATATTGGCGGATATTGCAGAACACGGGGTAGAAAAAAATGTACCGATTCGTGAGATTGCAGAACGCCAAGGATTTTCCGATAAATATTTAGAGGGGATTGTATCTCGTTTATCCTCTGCGGGCCTTGTTAAAAGTGGACGTGGTAAATATGGAGGATATCGTTTGGTGAAATCTCCGGCTGAATACAATGTATATGAAATTTTATATGCCGCAGAGGACTCCATTGCTCTCGTGTCTTGTTTAGAAGATGATGTAGAACCGTGTCCTATGTTTAATGACTGCTTGACAGCTCCATTGTGGCAGTATTTACAAGATGAGTTCCGACATGTTATGGAACATGTTTCCTTGCAAGATGTAATGGATCACAAATTTCCTACGGAATAATTGATAGTCCGAAAACTTTAGTTTGAATAATCTTTGAGGATTACTACATTGTATACCTATATTTTAGGTATTTTTTATGGAAAGAGTCGCGTTTCGTATGCGGCTCTTCTTTATATATGAAATTAAAATGTAATAACATTTTATGAATAGTAACATAGATTGAAATCTAAGTAGGATTGTAATTTAAATGGAACTGTAATTAAAAGTGATTTATGTGTATATTAGTTTATCTAAACGATTTTATGTGGAAGGGAGGGTACTATGAGTACAAGTGTATATGATGCTCGCGGTGGCATGCGCAATGTATGGATTATTACGGCTAGTATGACCGTGCTAGCCATATGTTACACAATGATAATTCCTTTTCTGCCTATATATCTGTTGGAACTCGGTGTTCCTAAGGCTGATGTGGCACTTTGGTCAGGTCTTGTCTTTGGTATTACCTTCCTTATTGCTGGTATTATGGCGCCTATATGGGGCAAAATTGCAGATAATAAAGGGAAAAAACGGATGGCTTTGCGCGCTGGTTTTGCCATTGCTGTCAGTTATGTCCTCATCGGTATGGTAACGGATCAGTACCAATTGTTGATGGGGCGTGCCTTGGTAGGTTTTGCCAACGGTTTCTATCCTGCGGCGATGACCATGGTTTCCCTGAGCGTTGATGAGAAACAGGTGGGCCGTGCCCTCGGCATATTCCAAACCGGTCTGATTTTAGGCAATGTCATCGGCCCATTTTTAGGTGGTGCCGTTGAAAGTGTCGTAGGTATGCGCCCTGTATTTTATATTTCTGGTATAGCTGTATTCATTGCTACTTTGGCGGTATTGTTTCTTGTAAAAGAACCAAAACTAGAAGTTGAAAATACAACTTCTAAGGAGCAGTCCAAACAGCCGGTAAAAGCTACATCCTTGCGAGAAGATTTTAAGTCGGTTCAAGAACAACCTGTATTAGTAAGACTTTTATGGATTTACTTCTTTATGCAATGTGTCATCATGATGTTACAGCCTATTTTGGCGCTTTATGTAGGTGATATGCAAGGCACTATGGAAGGGGCAGCTATCATTTCAGGTACAATCCTCAGTATCGGTGGTTTAGCCGGTTCCTTAACGACCAATATATGGGTGCGCCTCGGTGAGCGTCGTGGGTACTTTAGAACCATTTCCTACTGTATGCTTGGTAGTGGTGTTGTTCTTTTACTTCAAAGCTTACCAGTAGGTATCTGGTGGTTTGGTGTACTACAAGTGTTAATTGGTTCTTGTATTGTAGGGATCAACCCATCTTTGAGTGCAGCTGTAACACTTAATACAGAACCAGGCTTTAGAGGTCGCATGTTTGGTATGACGACGACGGCTCAACAATTTGGTTCCATGGTAGGTCCAGTGTTTGCAAGTATTGTATCTACGTACATTGGGATATCCTATGTATTTAGCATTACAGGTTTGCTATTACTCTATATGGGATTCCAATCACGGAAACTATCTGTTCAACATGATAAATATAGTGTGTGAATTAGAGTCTAACAAGCTCCTTACTAATATATATTGGTAAGGAGCTTTTACTTTTTTATGCTATTTTTATAATACGAGGCTTTCAGGTACAGACTGTTTATTGGTGAGAGATCTTAATCTAGGGTATAAGAAAAAGTGATGTTAATCGTTAATCTAAGAATACTGTTTTAGTGCATAATAGTAGGCTTTCATACGTTTTTAGTGAATAGCAATCCAATATGGGCTGATTGATTGCTTTTACAAAAATATTGGTATATAGTTAGTTTAAGGTAAGTCATTAGTCTCACCGTGTGGGACAGAAAGGAGTTATTATGGTCTGTATCGGTCATACTGTACTCGGAGAAAAGGGTACAAAAATATGCGTGCCTATTGTGGGCACAACAATGAAAGAGATTCTGGATGCCACCGCGGTAGCATGTAATACGCCGTGTCACGTAGTGGAGTTACGCATTGACTATTTTGAGCGGGCCCACTCCATTGACGCTATTATTGAATTATTAATGCTCATCAAGCCACAACTGAAAGGTCGTGGGTTGCTCTTTACATGGCGCACAAAAGGTGAAGGTGGGGAAAGAACGATTTCTACACAAGATTATTTTACAATGCTAGAGCGTTTGATTCCTACAGGATTGGTGGATGCTATCGATATTGAGCTGTTTTTTGATCAAGATAGAATGCTTAAAACGATAGAGTTTGCTAAGGTTCATGGAATCACTATTATTATGAGCAACCATGATTTCCACTGTACACCGAGTCGTGAAGTCATTGTAAATCGACTTATTCAAATGAAAGAGTTCTTGGCCGATGTGCCAAAGATTGCCGTTATGCCTCACACAACTGGTGATGTATTAACGCTACTTGAAGCAACGGCTGAAGTGAAAGCTTTATATCCTTCGGATCCAATTATTACGATGGCAATGGGAGAACTAGGTGCTGTTACACGCACTGCAGGAGCTCTATTTGGAAATGCCATGACCTTTGCCTCTGCTGGTAAAGCATCGGCACCAGGGCAAATCGATGTACATGCTTTAAAACGAATTCTAGATACCATCGATGTAGATGGCGTATTCGATGAACAACAGCATAAACGGGTAAAAGTGCATTAAAAAAGTCGGCGAGAGCCGACTTTTTTATATGTTTTGTATTTCTTGTAGTATATTCATTTTTGAAGGGCGGATATAAAAAATATATATGTTATTATTAATGACTTTATATAGAATAAGATATTTTTTGTATGATAATTTTCTGTAATTGGTATTATTATTTAAAATAGGATAACGTTCAGGAAAGATAGCTAATGAAGAAATTTTTTGATAAATCAACTTTAATTCTTTTCTAATAAAGGAAGAATCTATAATCTGTTGTTCTAGTGAACTTTTGAGATTTACTATATCAGACTTAGCTGTAGGCGTCATAATTACTGTATACTTCATTTCAGCTCTCCAAATTTATAAATCTTCAAGGAGTTCATTAAAAATTTTTTCCGCAGGTTCACCAATTTCTTTTTCTGCTTGATTTAGCCCTAATTGTATTCTTGTAGTTAAATCTTCTTCAGTCCAGAAATCATTATTAATAGCATCAATCCATTCTGGACGGAGGATAGTAGGTGGAATATCCTTATTAAATTGTATTTGTTTAGATACAAGTGTAACTGTTTGTGACATGGTTAATCCCATTTCTTTTAGAATAGCTGTTGTTAGTGTCTTAACTTTAGGATTGATACGGATGTTAAGAACTCCTGTCTTATCGATTGTATCGAAGGATATTTCTTGATTTTCTTCTCTTGGTGTACCATATGCACCTATATGATCTGAGGCTTTTAATGTGGTTTGTGGTTGTTCATAGGTGCCGTTGTTGAGTGTGCTTGGTGTAGGTGTTTCATCGATAGGTGCCGTTGGTAACGCAATGGCAAACGGAATGCGACGCTCTTTGATGATTTGGCGGAATAGTGCATCTAGCATAGAGGTGTATGATAGACCTTGTGCTTTTAATATGCTAGATACCTCTTGTTTTAAGTCCTCATTGATGCGAACTTGTAGATTTACAGTTTTCATAATGCCTCCTATTTATGGTCGTCACGTTAAGACTATTGCTTATAGAAATTAGTTCATTGTATTTTGATAGTTCCATGGTGAAAGCTATTTTAAATTCTTTGTGTAATTACATTGTAATTGCTAAAGTGATTTTCTACCAATATATATAATACATAGGAGACCTAAAAAAGCAGTAGTTACCCTGAGGATAGCTACTGCTTTTCAGTTTATATCATGTATGTCATGATATGAGTTTTAGTTTTATCTAAAAATACAGATGTAAACGCTCTCACTTCTAAAAATGTAGAAGTCCTTACTTATATAGAGGAAACAATCTTATAAATACCGTTATATAAACTCTTACAATAAGTTTGCTTCGAAGTCTTCTAGTATAACTGCCACTGTTTCCGGTGCATTGCGATTATGTTCTACGATGCATTGTGCAAAGCTTTCATACATTGGAGTGCGAGTTTCTTCGAGTTCACGTAAACGTTCTATGCCACCACCGGATAGAACACGACCTGAAGTAGAAAGTTTTTCCACCGGTTGTGTCAATTGGTAAATACGACCATTTTGACGTAGATGTGCATAGTTTTTAGGTACTGTTACACAGCCGCCACCAGTGGAGATGACAAGGCCAGTTTCTGTGCCTAATTTTGCAATCATTTCTGCTTCTTTTTCACGGAATGCTGCTTCCCCTTGCTCCGTAATATATGTGGATATATCACCGATTTCTTTTGCTAACTCTTGATCGACATCAATACAAGTACGGCCCATCTCTTTGCCGATTGCCTTGCCTACTGTTGTTTTCCCAACACCAGGCATGCCGATGAGGATGATATTTTCCTTTTCACGGCGCATATCTCGCAAAATTTGCTCGATTTCCTTGGTGCCAAGGCTTTCACCTTGGAAATGATTAGCTGCCTCAACGCCTTGTGCCACGAGGAAGGGTAGACCATCACAATGTGGAACATCCATCATTTCTGCTTGTAAAAGTAAAATAGTACGGCGCGGATTGTAGATGAGATCCACAACGCCTTCTAATTTGGAAAATTGCATAATATCTATCAGGCTAGCCGGATTATGTGGATACATACCGATAGGCGTGCAGTTAATAATAATCTGCGCTGTTTCGTAGTAATTAGGTGCATCGGTATAGAGCGGAACTGTTTTACGGGATAGATGCGTGATGCTCTTAGCACCTAGATCTTCAAGAGCCACGTGAACGGTAGCAGAAGATGCGCCATCGCCAAGGATGATGCATTCCTTACCGGATACATCGATACCAGCGTGTTTTAGGGTGAATACAAATCCATCGTAGTCTGTATTGTAACCATGCCATTTGCCGTCTTTACGGACCATCGTGTTTACACAGCCAATGCGTTCCGCGCGAGGGTCAACTACATCGCAAGCCTCAAGGGCATTAACCTTGTAAGGGAAGGTAATATTAATACCTTGTAATTCTGGATTTGCGAAGAACTCTTGCAGTTGGCTTGGTTCTCGTTCAAATAATTCATAATTAGTATTTCCCAAAGCATTGTGGATGCGTGGGGAAAAGCTATGGCCCAACGTACGGCCAAGTAAACCAAATTTCATAGGACCTCCTAGGTCAATATACACAAAATGGCTAATAGGCTGTCACCTATTAGCCATTGGAGTTTTAAAACTATATCCATTGTACTATATATGCCATTAATAAGCACTACCATAGAGGAAAATATTAATTTTCAGGATAATTACCGAGCAAACGGAATTTATCTTGCGATGTGTGGAGCTCTGCCAATACGGAGAGTACTTTTGGATCTGCTAAGGATGCTTCCAAATCGAGGTAGAACAAGAATTCAAAGTTATGTCCTACGATAGGGCGGGATTCAAGTTTTGTAAGGTTCACACCGATGTTAGCAAATTTGGTGAGCAATGTACCAAGGCCACCAGGTGCATGACTTGCAGTGGTTACAACAGAGATTTTATTGGCTCCTGGGTATACGTGGAAGTCCTTACTAATACAGATAAAGCGCGTATAGTTGTTGTCGCTATTTTGGATGTTTCTTAGCAATGGAGACAAATTATATAGGTCTGCACATTGAGGTGCTGCGATAGCTGCCACACCTGGGTCATTACTAGCCGCTACGAGCTGTGCAGCTCGAGCCGTGTTGTCATAGGAGCGTAATTCTACGCCCTCTAACTTATCTAGGAAGTGACTGCATTGGCCCAACGCTTGAGGGTGGGAAATTATGGTATGAATATCTTCTAGTTTTGTTCCTTTTTTCACGAGCAAGTCGTGAGATATCCAAAGGCGCGTGCCGCGAACGATATAGCATTTGCGCTCTTCTAAGAGGTCATATACTTCTTTTACAGAACCATTGGAGCTGTTTTCAATAGGCAATACACCGAATTGACATTCCCCTGACTCTACGGCATCGAATACGGCACGGAAACCCGTTACATAATGGATTTGGCTGAGAGGTAATAATTTATCACACGCCATTTGAGCATTGCTGCCGAATACGCCGGCGCAAGCTGCACTGCCCCGTTGAGGTGGCAAAGTAGGGGATTGCTCGATGGCTTTTTTCATTTTTAAAGTGAATTCATTGTCTTGGAATAGTTGCTCAGATTGGTATGTACGACTCAAGCTAAATAATGCTTCAAAAAAGCGGCGTGCATATAGATCGAGGTCCGGACCTGCATCTTTTGTTACCTTGTCGAGAATGTCGCGCTCTCGTTTGGCATCGTAAATGGCCTTATTCATTTCTTTTTTTGCAGCCGCTACGTCCTTGGAGAGTTCCATGCGCTCTTTGAAGAGGGCGAGCATTTGGTCGTTTATGTCGTTAATCTTAACGCGTACTTCATCTAAGTTCATGGTCAATATCTCCTAAGAAATCAAGAATGACAAGGGCCGTAACGGCTTCGATAACAGGTACAGCACGAAGCGCTACACATGGGTCGTGACGACCTTTAATGGTGAGTAAGGTGTCCTCTTTTTGTGAAAGAGACACAGAATGTTGTTCCTTATAAATGGATGGAGTAGGCTTGATGCCCACTTGCATAACGAGAGGCAAGCCGTTGGTGATACCGCCTTGAATGCCACCGCTATTATTGGTAGTTGTTGTGATTATATCGCCGTCCATGGTAAAAGCATCGTTCACCTCTGATCCAAGGCGAGAACACATGTCGAAGCCACCCCCAAAGGACACGCCTTTGATGGCAGGTACGCCAAAGATCACGCGAGCTAATCGGTTCTCGATGCCATCAAAGTTTGGATTACCAAGACCGATTGGTAGACCTGTAGCCACAACCTCAACGATACCACCGGTAGAGTCGCCGTCTTTTTTTAGTTTCATGACTAAGTTTTCTACTTCAGAGCGCTTGTATGCATCGAGCATAGCAATTGGTTCTGTAGCAATTTCACGAAGTGCTTTCATATCTGGATGAACCATATCGATAGGAGTATCTTGGATTGTACCAACTTGTTTTAAATGGCCGTGAATTTCGATACCTTTTTCACGCAATAACTGTAGTGCAATGCCACCAGCTACGCAAAGAGGTGCTGTAAGACGTGCCGAGAAGTGGCCGCCACCTCGCATATCTACCTTGTCACCATAGCGCATGCGAGCCGTAAAGTCCGCATGAGATGGGCGAGGAATGTCGCGCAAGTTATTGTAATCACCGGAGTGTTGCGATGTATTGCGAATCATAAATGCCAATGGAGAGCCACTGAGCATGTCATCTACCATACCTGATAAGAATTCAGGTATATCGGCTTCTTTACGTTGCGTTTGTAATTGGTTTTGACCTGGCGCACGGCGCTTTAAGAAGGCTTGTAGCTCGTCGATGTCGATGGAATGTCCACAAGGGAGGCCTTCCACGATACCACCGATGGCGTACCCATGAGACGCGCCAAAGGTAGCTACTTGTATAGTTTTACCGAAATTAGATGCCATTATATTAACTCCTACTTATAGTATGTATGACTAGTATTCTTATCTATTGAAACGCATTAGCTGTGACTAGGACGCTATACTTGCTGTGCATTGCCACCTAGTATGTTCCAGTCCTCGAAAAAGTCAGGATAGGATTTTGTAATAGCTTCGCTATCTTGTAAGATGACAGGGGTTTCACTAATGAGAGCCATCAATGTGCCTGCCATAACGAGGCGATGGTCGTTAACACAATCACCTTGTCCTCCTTTTAGTATACCACTACCGATGATATATAGGTCATCACCATCTTCGCGAACCGTGCCTCCTAAATCTCTGACGAGATTAGCAACGGTTTCGAGGCGATCTGATTCTTTTAACCGTAGGCGAGCACCATTAACAAAGGAGCTTTCACCTTGGATAGAGCAAGCGAGGGCTGCCATAACTGGCAACATATCGGGCATTTGCTCGAGGTCGGCATGGATTGGCTTACTTGCGCGACCTGATACAGTGATATTCATGTCGTCCCATGTAATAGTGCACCCTGAGGATTCGATGACCTGCATGATGCGGCGGTCAGCTTGTATAGAATTCTGGTTCATACCCGTAATGGTAATAGGTTGGCCTGTCATAGCGGCAGCAACCATCCAAATCGCTGTATTGGACCAATCGCCTTCGATTTGGTAATTACTTTGACCTTTAAAAGTAGCATTAGCAGTTACCGTAAAGGATTCTTGTACTGTGCCACGTGCAGGCGTATGGTCAACGGTTACGCCGAAGTCTGCCATCGTTGTAGTCGTCAATGTTACATAGTCGCTAGATTGAAGTGGCGTAGTAGATGTGATTGTAGCGCCTCCACATTGTGGAGCTGCTAATAATAGACCAGAGAAAAACTGGCTACTCACATCGCCAACCATGCTAAATTGACCACCTTGGAGAAGACCTGTCATAGTGAATGGTGGTTTATCTTGGGAGAATGTTACGCCGTGAGCTTTCATTTCACCGAGCATGGGCTCTAAAGGACGATCTGGTAAGCGCCCTTTCGCATCCACATTTACCTCATTACAAATGGAGGCTGCTACTGGTAATAAGAGGCGCAATGTAGTACCCGATTCATGGGGAACAACATAGCCTTTTTTGGGCGCAGGACCAGGTGTAACAGTGACAACTTTATTTTCATACACAACGTGTGCGCCTAAGCCTCGTAAGGAGTCCATAGTTGCATCGATGTCTTTAGAGGTGCGGCTCAGTAGTATGGTAGATGACGAGTTTGCGAGAGCGGCGCAAATCAGCGCACGGTGCGCATGAGCTTTTGCAGGAATGGACGCGATAGTCCCAGTAGGGATGGCGTTCGTTACAGAATGCATATAAATCTCCTTAATCTAAATAGGTAGCAAGTTCCTCGTGCGTTACTACCTTGAGTTCACTGTGACCATAGCTAGTAGGTACTACGATTTTAATGGTTGCTCCTTCGCTTTTTTTGTCGTGCTTAGCGGCAGCTAGAATCTCTTCTTTGCTTATCGTTGTTGTTGTTGGCAAATCGTGTGCTTTGATGAGGGCCTTTAATTTCTCTAAAGCCTCCGCATTTAATTCTCCATGTTTGACAGCACCTTGTGCCATGAGGACCATGCCAATGGCAACGGCATAACCGTGATGTACCTCGAAATGGCTCGCTTTTTCAATACCGTGACCAAAGGTATGACCGAGGTTTAAGAGGGCACGAACGCCAGACTCGCGTTCGTCTTGTTCTACAATATCCGCTTTTGCTTGTATGCAGCGGGCAATAACGCCACTTACACTACCGCGATGTTTAATTAATGGTCTATTCTCAAGTTGAGTGAGTAAACCCGGTACGTCTAGGAAACCGTATTTGATAATTTCACCGCATCCATTAATCCATTCCATTTCAGGTAATGTATTGAGTGTAGCTGGATCACAAAGGACTAGAATTGGTTGTTTGAAAGCGCCCCATAGGTTTTTGCCGGCTTCGAGATTGACCGCTGTTTTACCACCTACAGAGGAGTCTACTGCGGCTAATAGGGATGTAGGAACTTGAACATAGTCGATACCACGTAAATAGGTCGCTGCTGCAAATCCTGCCATATCGCCTACAACACCGCCGCCAAGGGCGATGAGCAAGTCTTTGCGAGTCAATGATTGGGCCGCCATGTATTCTACTAAATCGATGAGTTGATGAGCATTTTTGGAGCTTTCACCAGCAGGGAAAACATAATCACAAACAGCATAACCCGCATGTTCCATATTAGCTTTCACAGAGTCCAAATAGTGAGGCGCCACGTTGCTATCGCTGACGATGATAACACGGCAATTTGGTTTTAATGGTTTAATATAATCGGTGATGCGTTGTAAAGCGCCTTCCTCGATGACAACATCATACGGTGTAGATGCATTAATATGGATGCGAGTCATAACGGTTCCTTTCTTAAAAGAATAAGCTAGTATCTATTATAACGGATACTAGCTTATTTGTGTGATATGTAAGATTATTTAGTGCATTCTACCAATGCTTGGCGTAACGCGTTAATTTCTTTCATAAGGCTAGTGAATTGGTCTGGACGCAATGCTTGCGGACCGTCGCATAATGCTTTGGCTGGATCGTTGTGAACTTCGATCATAAGGCCGTCTGCACCGCCACCTACGGATGCAAGTGAAAGCGGACGAACCATGCGGCTCATACCTGCTGCGTGGCTAGGGTCCATGATAATTGGCAAGTGAGATAATTCATGCATCATAGGAATTGCTGTTACATCTAAGGTATTGCGAGTCTTAGTTTCGAATGTGCGGATACCCCGTTCGCATAATACAATTTGTTCATTGCCTTCGGACATGATGTACTCAGCAGCCATCAACCATTCTTCGTATGTGGCAGATAAACCACGTTTTAAAAGAACTGGTTTATTTAATTTGCCCACCTCTTTTAAAAGCGTGAAGTTTTGCATGTTACGAGCACCGATTTGAAGCATATCTACATTATCGAAGTATTGTAATTGGGAGATATCCATAACCTCAGAAACGATAGGAAGACCTGTTTCTTTTTTAGCAAGCTCTAATAACTCTAAGCCTTCTGGGCCCATGCCTTGGAAGGAGTATGGGGATGTACGAGGTTTGAAAGCGCCGCCACGAAGGATGGTAGCACCAGCTTCTTTACATGCTTTAGCAGTGGCTAATACTTGTTCAGGTGTTTCCACAGAGCAAGGGCCGGCCATTACTGCGAAGTGACCACCACCGATGAGGACACCACCAACATTGATTATAGAATCATCTGGATGGAACTTGCGGTTTGCTTTTTTGTATGGCTCTTGAATGCGAGTTACTTTATCTACGAAATCTAGAGACTCGATTTGACGGGCATCAAGAGATGCAGTATCACCGATAAGTCCTAGAATATTGTATCGAGTACCTTCTACTGGATGGATAACGAATCCTTGAGCCTCTAATTCACCGCGTAAACGGGATACTTCTTCCGCTGCTGCGTTTTGTTTCAATGTAATAATCATGATAATTCCTCCTTTTAACTACAGTGAATAGTAGGGCTGACCATACGGATAGCAAACAAAAAAGGGCTACCCGTAATCTAATACGGGTAGCCCTTTAACTATTCTGTGAGCAACTAATGTTGAAAAATCCTTAATTAGCGCATCACAAATAGTTCCTTACCCGTACGTTGGATAAAGAACCAATAAAAGTATTGCTTTGCTGTGAGGCTAATTTGGTTAGTCATCTTTGGTTGCTCCTTTCTAAAATATTGGGTATAGTATAAACCCAAATGATAAAATTATGCAATACCTAAAAATGAATTTCATGGAAGTTTTAAAATATTTTTGATGCGGGAATTAATAGGAACTGAGACGTTTTGTGGAATTAAGCGTATTTTTGATATAATAAAAAAAAGAAGCTTTCATTGTTTATAGGGTATTTCGTAATACACATGAATTGATTCTTATAAATGTACTTATAATTAGAAAGGGCACTCATGATTATTCAAATCTTAGATCATATAACAGAGGAAATAAAACAAATTCGTATCGATGTATTTATGAAAGAACAGGGTTTTGAAGACGAGTTTGATGAAATCGATGAGACTGCAAAGTTTGTGCTCTTATCCATTGATGGTAAAGCGGCTGGTACGTGTCGATATTTTCCCAGTGATGTAGCTGGAGATGCACATATTGGTCGCATGGCAGTACGTAAGTTGTATCGTGGACAACATTTAGGTACTAAGATTATGATGGCCGCTGAAAATGCTATTCGCCGTGATGGATTTAAGACGTGCTCCTTGTCGGCGCAATTACAGGCCAAACCATTCTATGAATCCCTTGGATATCGTGCTGAAGGAGAAGAATACCTAGATGAAGGATGTCCTCACGTGATGATGCGGAAAGTATTATAAGCCGTTCAATAGTGCTGTATAATAAGAATTGGTGGATATATATTGTTGTACATAGTATTTTATAAGTAACTTGATATATCTTTTTGAGAGGAGAGTTTATGAAACTAGCAGAAGCATTACAAGAACGATCTGATTTAAATTATAAAATAAGCGATTTAGAGCTTCGCTTAACTCAAAATAGTTTAGTGCAAGAAGGGGAAGTACCGAATGAGAACCCTGAAGAACTTTTGAAAACATTAGAACAATGTGTAAATAGACTTCAAAAATTAATTGCAGATATTAATTTAACTAATTGCAAAACTATTATAGAAGGTCGAACTATTACTGAAATCATTGCCGAAAAAGATTGCGCTGCTTTGCGCCTAACTGCTTATCGAACTTTGGCATCTAGCGCAGGAAGTATCAATTTCCGTGCGAGAGGGTCTGAGATTAAGCTAATGCCGACTGTGAATGTGGCAGACATCCAAAAAGAAGCTGATCATATCGCAAAACAAGTACGTTTATTAGACAATCTATTGCAGTCTGCTAACTGGACAACTGAATTGATTGAAAGCTGATAATAGTTGGTAGTTTGAAACAGGGTGGACACAAAAACTTTTGCTTTTACCAAGCTTATTATGAATATATTCATGGGGCGAATGAAAATCTACGGTGTAGGCCTATTTGCGCACAAATGTATTGATACAATTTACAATGTATAACCATGTGTCAACTGTAAAACGAGGGTGGCGTTTGGGGACTATATTTCTAGCAACATATACACTGATATGATAGTATTTTGTTTTTTAGAGATAAATAGGAGAGAGCTGTTTAAATTTGCAGCAATTCCTCATAACTAAGGTTTAAATAATCATGAAAAAAGAGCTGATAGCGTTATAGCTATTAGCTCTTTTCTATTGGCTCGTACGTCCTTAGATATTGTATTTTATAACGTCTATTATTCTAAATCGTCAAAATCAAATGCCGCTGCTTTTGTATAGTTTGTAACTTTAGCTTCGAAGAAGTCAGTTTTTGTGCTATTCAAGTTAGAAAAGCTTTCGATCCACTCCATTGGATTTTCCTTAATTTCAGGATACAAACGAGGCAAGCCGATTGCTTCTAAGCGGATGTTCGCAAGGTATTTGATGTAGCGTTCGATAAGAACGTTGTTAAGACCGAGAATTTTATCATCAGTGATGTATTGGCCCCAAGCGATTTCGTTTTCCGTACCTTGGCGAATCATGTCCGTAATTTTCGCCTCTAATTCAGGTGTAAATAAATCAGGGCGTTCACGGCGTAACTCGCGAATGATGTTTTGGAACAATACAAGGTGAGTTACTTCATCGCGATTGATATATTTGAAGATAGTGGATGTAGCTGTCATCTTGCCTTGACGTGCCAAAGTGTAGAAGAAGCTAAAGCCAGAGTAGAAGTAGATGCCTTCTAAGATATAGTTAGCGATGATTGTATGAATGAGATTTGCTTCGCTAGGCTCATCACTGAAACGTTGGTATGCATCGGCGATGAAACGGTTACGTTCAAGCAATGTTTTATCTGTACGCCATTCATCATAGATTTTGTCACGTGTAATAGGATTTGTTACAGTGTCCAAAATGTAGGAATAACTTTGAGCGTGAATTTCTTCTTGGAATGCTTGGATATTCAATAAGGATGCCACTTCAGATGCTGTAATATAGCGGCTCAAATTAGGCAAGTTTTCAGATTGAATGGAATCAAGGAAGTTCAAGAACGCAATGATTTTATCGAAGGCACGACGCTCGTAATCTGTTAAGTATGGGAATTGTTTAACGTCTTCGTTCAAGGAAATTTCTTCCGGAATCCAGAAGTTGTTGAGCATCGTACGGTACATTTGGTTTGCCCAGTCGTACTTGATACGATTCCACTCGCGAAGGTTCGTGGTATTACCGCCAATCATAGATTGCGTGCCACGGTCACCATTTTCGTTGAAAATCAGTTTTTTATCCATAGTAGGGCTCCTTTATACGATGATGCGACCTATACTGCTATAGGTCGTCATCAGATTTATAATGTTGGTGAAAGTATCTTTCACAGGTTTAGTGCTCTCTAGTTATAGAGCATATTTTTTGTAAACTATGGCAATGATATCTTTAACTTTTACCATAGCTTAAATTGCATTATAGAATGTAGCGTGTATCTATCCTATATTAGGAGGAACAGCTTGTGCATTCATCCATTTCAAGGGATTGGTTACGGATATAGTAGATTGTTTTGATCCCTTGTTTGTAGGCTTCTACGTAAAGGTCAAGAATTTCTTTCGCTTTCATTTGAGGAGTGATGTACAAGTTGAAAGATTGTGCTTGGTCAATATGACGTTGACGCACGCCACAAGCTTTGATGGACCATTGTTGGTCGATTGTATGTGCCTCTTTGTATAGCCAGAATGTTTTGTCGTTCAAATCTGGTGCCGTTTTTGGTGTGAAAGAACCTTTCTTCTCTTCGATGAAGAATTTTTTGAAGATAGGGTCGATACCAGCTGTTGTATTAGCGATGTTGGATGTAGAACCTGTAGGAGCTACGGCCATCAAGTAACCGTTGCGGATACCGTATTTTGCAACGTCCGCAGCCAATTGTTTCCAACGATCAGATGTGTAACCACGACGTGTGAAGTATTCACCAGTTTCCCATTCGGAACCTTTGAATGCTGGGTACGCGCCTTTTTCTTTTGCAAGCTCCATAGAAGCTTTAATCGCATAGAATGCAATGTTTTCAAATAATTTGTCCGCTACTTCGATGTGTTCATCAGATTCCCATTGGATATCATGGTTTACAAGGTAGTGGTGATAACCAGACGTACCAAGACCGATAGCGCGGTATTTATCAGAAGTCATGCGAGACTCTGGCACCGGCGCTTGGTTGATGGAAATAACATTGTCTAACATACGAATTTGAAGGGCAATGTTTTCTTCCAACTCTTCGTCTGTAATACGGCCAAGGCTAATGGAGTTTAAGTTACATGTAACCATGTCGCCTGTGTTTGTTTTTGTAGTAATTGTACCGTCTTCGTTGATGATTTCTTCAGCAAGATTAGTGAAGCCAACATTTTGTGCAATTTCGTGGCACAAGTTGGACGCGTAAATCATACCTGCATGTTTGTTAGGATTTGCAGCATTTACAGTGTCGCGGAAGAAGATGAATGGCGTACCAGTTTCAACAGCGGAGCGCATGATTTTTTTCATCATGTCTAATGCTGGCACTTCGATGCCGTGTAAATTAGGATCTTGTTCACATTCGATATAGCGTTTAGTAAACTCTTTTTTGTCATCTGTATCGAAGTAATTCTCTAAGGAATAGCCTTTTACAGCCAAGATTTCATGAGGGTCAAAGAGGGTGAAGTTTTCACGAGCTAACATACGTTCCATAAAGATGTTTGGAACGGAGATAGCAGGGAAGATATCATGAGCTTTACGGCGATCATCACCGTTATTTGTACGAAGCTCTACGAATTCATAGAAGTCTTTGTGCCAAATATCAAGTGTTACTGTAGCGCCGCCTTTACGTTTACCCAATTGGTCTACTGCAACAGCTGTATCATTGTACAAGCGAATCCAAGGAATAACGCCGCCAGAGGAGTTTTTGAAACCGCGGATATCGGAGTTCAATGCACGAACTTTGCCAAGGTAGATACCAAGCGCACCACCGTGTTTAGATACGCGAGAGAATTTGCTGTTTACGTCGTAGATAGACCATAAGTTGTCGTCTACACCAGAGATAAAGCAAGAGGACAATTGGTGGAATGGTGTACCAGCATTTGCCAAAGTAGGTGTAGCTGTCGTCATTTTTAATTGGCTCATCAAATCGTAGAATTTTTTAGCGTATTTTACTTTATTTTTCCCTTCGACAAGAGCCAAATGCATTGCGATAGCCATGAAACGTTCTTGCGGTAATTCAAAGATTTCTTTGTTAAAACCTTTTACCAAGTAACGGTCAGCCAATAATTTGAGACCTTCATAGTTGAAGAGATAGTCGCGCTTAGGTTTGATGTAATCGCCTAACTCTTGCAATTCGTCAGCAGTGTATTCTGTAACGAAGAAGTCTGCGTATTTTTTCTCTTCTACAAGCATGTTTACAAGATTTGGGAAGTTGCCGTAGCCAAATGCTTTGTAACGACGAGTAATAGCGGCTTCTTTATAGAGATCGAACAAGAATAGGCGGGCTGCTACGAACTGCCAATCTTGGTTCATTTTATTAACTTGGTTGCCGAAGCCGTCGTCTTTTTTAGATATAACTTTTTCGATGGCTGTTTGGACTAAAGTTTTTTGAATTTCTTTAGTGGTCATGCCATCAACGAATTGCAACTTCGCATCCATTTCCAATTCTAGTGGATCACAAGAATCTAACCCCAAACATGCGAAGGCTATCATTCGTTTCGTTTTTTCAACGGACAACGGCTCGAAATGGCCATCCCGTTTCTTGATCATAATCTCCATTACTGTTCCCCTTGAGAGCAAAAAGTCATAAAACTGTTAATATAGTCGTATAAGCATATATAAGATTAGAATGAAATATATAAATTATCTTTAAGTTGAGTCTAATCAGAAAAATAAGAAAACTACTATATATGGTAGTTTTCTTATCTAGCTTATACATTATGTTACGATTATAGCGAAAAATTTCTATATAATCAATATTGACATTTGTAAAATTTTTAATATAGTTTCGCAAAAAATGTTGATATGGTTAAAGATGCGTGAAATTACTGGATTTTATAATTAATTATATAATACGCTAAAAATAATTCTTCGTGCACTGTCTTGATATGCGTAGTAGGAGTGGATTAAGAGTTTATATCCCGTGCCTTCTATAATGACTGAATCTGAAGCCGTTTTTGGCACAGTGAGGAATTTTTCATATATATGATGAACCTCGGTCACGCCATTTGGTAGAGATACCTCTAAATCAAGCCCTTCATTGATGAATCTAAAGTTGATCGATTCATAGGATGCTGTTGGTATGTCAGCTGTACTATCAGCAGGCTCACGTACTTCTAATTCGATGTTAGAAATGAATTTATTATATCCTACAAGCGAAATAACATGAGGTTCTTCAACGGCCGTAAAGCTGATAAACTGAATATTTCGTTCCTTATATATTTCCGTTGCTCCTAGTTTTGAAGAATCCCCCTGTATAATCGTCCTGCCATAGTCTGTAAAATCAGGGTTAAATGTTTCTGTAATAGGCAAGTATACGTGCCATTGACCGTCAATTTTTGTATAGTTTGTAAACTCTCGATGGGACGTGTAACCGATAAAAGGCATTAAAAGGACTGCACCTAGGGTGAGTGCCATAATCGTTGTATGGATCGATGGAGTCAAACGCTTTACAAAGGAATATACGTTATGTGCTAAGAAGATTAGATTGAATGCGGCCACGTAAATCGTATTGAGCCAGAGTACGGGCTCATTTATTACGCGCTTGCCAATCAGGATTAAGCACAATATTGTAATCGTAATAAATAAGAAACATAGGATCCTTTGTGTCTTGCTGCTTTCACTAGATCTGAAACTAGCCAAGTAAAATAGATAGAAAATGGCTACATACGGATAATATGTATAAAGGAACCGCGCATCTTCGCGAAGGCCTAAGAGAATCAATACCAAGTAGATATTAGCTAGAATACCTGTAATGATGGAAGCCTTTGGTAGTATGATTCCAAAAACAACATTATAGAATGTATTTGGTTCTGGTGGTCCATCAGGCTCCTCTTTGTAAGTGCACAGCATGGATATACAGATAAATATATTGATAGCGGCTAATACTTTAAAGATTAGATCATCAAAGGTAAATGGTTTGTTCAGAATGATGAAGAAAAACCATAGAGTCATGATTATGACGACATTATACAGTGTTGATGTAACAATGGTAATACCAATCCGTTTCAGGCGATTGATGATTTCGCCAATGTAGTATTCTCCAGGCGATGTAAAATATAGAGCAATCACAGAGTACAGCCATAGATATGATATGTTTTCTGTGGCTAGCTCGATGCCTCGTATGTGATGGTACGTTTCATGAATCGTATATAGACCAACGCTGATGCCTATGCTTAATAATGTATATACTATGGAGTACTTTCGATCTCGTGTTATATATGATTGTAGTATGACGATGAAGAAATACAGCCCATAGAACCAAAGGTCTATCTCGGCAAACCAATCTTGCTCTAGATAAAACGGTGTACATGAAAATACGGCAATTAATGCTAGTAATATAGGTGACTGCGTAGCTAGGTCCCGCAGCGAAGACCATAAATGTGTAATTGCAAATTTCATAGATTCTCTCCCTCTATAAAAATAAATGACCCCCTCTTATTTGTAGTATACATGTTTTCTAGTGAAAGTCCTATGAGGTTTTACAGGCGTCTGAATTTACATTACAATAACATTAAGAGCTAGTATTTATAGAAAAGAGGTCGTTCACATGGAGTTCTCTTATTTTTTACCAGTACATATCCAATTTGGTTGGGATAAAGTCGATAGTGTTGCTGATTTTGCTAAGCCTTATGGCAATAAAGCGCTAATCGTAACAGGGCGGACAAGTGCCAAAAAATCTGGACTATATGACCGTGTGACAGCAAAACTTGATGCGGCACATATTGAACATGTGTTGTTTGATCAAGTGGATGCCAATCCCTTAACGACGACTGCATTGGACGGCGCTGCTCTAGCTAAATCTGAAAGCTGTGATATGGTTATTGCCATCGGTGGTGGCTCTATCATGGACTGTGCAAAAGGCATTGCATTTATGTCCGTTAACGAAGGTGACATTAACGATTATATCTTTAATCGTAAAACCAGTGATAAGGCGTTGCCTCTTATTGTAATTCCTACAACCTGTGGTACCGGCTCCGAAGGTAATGGCTTTGGTGTACTTACTAATCCCGAAACAGGAGACAAGAAATCCTTGCGATGTAATGCCATCGTACCAAAGGTATCCATCGTAGATCCGGCAGTGATGGGCACAATGCCGCCCCATGTATTGGCATCTGTGGGATTTGATGCACTCTGTCATAATATCGAGGCGTATACTTCTAAAACGGCACAACCTTTTACCGATGCATTAGCTCATTATGCTGTAACTTTGTTAGCACAATATCTTGTGCCTCTATATAAACATGTGAAAGCAATGGCTGAAGGCAAATCAGCTGTTCTCAACGAAACTCAACTTACAAAAGCTTGGGAGTCCGTTACATTGGCTAGCACAATTGGAGGCATGGTTATTAATACCGCCGGTGTAACACTTGCTCATGGCATGGAACATCCTGCTAGTGGGCTTAAGGATATTACCCACGGTGTAGGCCTTGCCGTTATTGAACCTGTTGCAGTGGAATATACATGGAGTGCTAACCCTGATAAATTTGCTACATTGGCACGTATATTTAACCATGGAGATGGCTCCGAACTGGGTGAAGCACTGCGTTTAATCGTCCATGAGTTAGACCTTACCACAAACCTTACAGAACTAGGTTTTACAAAAAAAGATATCCCTTGGCTCGTCGATAACGTATACGTCGTAGCTACAGGGAATATTGCTAATACAGTGGCCGACGTGAGTCGGGAAGATATAGAAATGTTGTATAAGAAAATGTTCTAAGTATTGTCATGATAGGAGAGAGTTTTGTTTCAAGGATTTTATGGCCTATTAACGGTTATGCTATGTATGTTGTTTGCAGTTGTGGCAACCCTATTTAATATAGCGCCTATTACATACATGGTTTTTGGTATAGCTATAGTATTGAGTGTGTTACTGCAATATGGTCGCTTTAAGAAACGAACTATATCTGAAAGAGCTTATAATCGATTGGCTTGTGGTTTGTTTGTTGTCATAACCCTTTGTATATCTTGGCTCGTAGCTGATTGGCTTAAATATGATACTCAAACGACTCGTGATCAAACTGATGGTTTTGAGTTTAGTACGATGGATTGGAAACGTGGTTGGCCTGATAGTGATGAATTACCAGAAGGATTAAAGCGTCCTAGTGTACTTCCAGAAGGGATTATTAGAGCCTCAGCATCTGGTGATGACTTAGCTTGGGCGGGTGCATATCCTACGAAATATACCGTTTTAGAAGGGGACCCTGCAGTTATTGCACAGTATGAGAAAATTGCAAAGGCACAAGCTACTTATCAAGTACAAATCGATAAGCATGGTGTTTTACGTGATTTAAATACGGGAGAACGAAAAACGTCAATATCTCATCCGAGTGAATATAATATTATTGAAAGTATAAATGAAGAGCCAATAAATCTACCTAAGCGAGATTTTGTTGAATGGTTGCGCTTTGCACCTAGAAAAGAAACAAAAACGGTGGTTAATCAAAGTACTAGCTCCGTTCGTAATCATAGACTATATGTATTTGTAGATAATGGTGATATAAAAAGGCCTCATTTTGTAGAACTGTTAATCAATGATGATGGGACTCGAGCTGTGTTTTATCAGTCGAATTAAAATACTTAAGACTTTTACAAATTCGATTGTGGAGAGTGTATATACGACAGTGTTTAATGTATTTAAAGAATTTGTTTACTGAGCCTCCATATAGAAAAAGTATATGGTTCTTTATAATTCTTTGGGTACTAACATTTTTGTTTTCGGATGAGATATCATATTCTGGGTTATACTATCTGATTTTGTTAGTAGCTACGATTGTGTTATTGTTTGAAAAATGTGGAGTAATCGATAGTGAGAAAGCTATACGAAAAAGATTTTTAACATATTTTTATGTAATCTTTTTTCTGTGTATGCTTCCCACATTAGCTGTTAATTTAGCATTTTCTGCTATAGGGGTATCTCATTATGATACAAAACAGTGGCACTCTACATGGCCCTCATCTAAAGCGGGGTATATTCCGGCTCCATTACAAACACCTAAGTCTTTACCAGAGAGCTTGAAAGTGGTTTCTTCTGCTGAGGTAATTGGATTGGGTGGGAGTTATAGTTGCTTGGTATTAGATGGTGATGAAGCTACTATTTCACAGTATGAGGAAACTGTTAAATCTCATGCTTGGTATTCGTTTGTAAATGGCAGGAAAAATGATAGTACCTTTAAAGCACTTAATTCATTTATATATCCAAAGGATAGAAATTTATTAGTTAGTGACGTGAATGAATATTATGAGATTATTACCGTTCAACGACAAAACTGGAAATTATTTCCCTGGGTAATTGATGGTACACAGAGTATCGGTGATGATCCTAAGGAAGATTATTATTATAGTACTCGGATATCAGCTGAGAAATATATAGTATATGTTGTTTACCATAACTTTGATCATGATCAGCCTAGAGTCATTTACTTTATGTTTAATCCAGAGCGAACGCGAATGATTACTGTAGATATAGATATGTATCATTAGTTTTTATTAGAATGTCTATAAAAAATTGAAATAATACTTAAATATATTATAATGTGTTCAAATATTGGAATTGACAATTTTAAATCATATCTCTATAATGTGAATTAAAGAGAGACTCGGATATTCACTGTCCCAGCCCTAGGGCTGGGATTTCTTTTTTTAGTCTCTAGTAGTTTAGTTTGTAGAGAGGTGTTATTATGGCAGATCAAAAAAATAAAAATGTGGATGCCTTAGCGCAAGAGATTACCTTGAAAAGTCGTGGACAAGGAAAATTGCGTCAGTTCATTTTATGGATGGGGGCTCTCATCATAGGCGCTATCTTAGGATGGCAACACATTCCAGCTCTAAATGAGCTCTTTAATTTTATTGCAGCAGTCTTTACTCGCTTGTTCCAATTCATTGCGATTCCAACAGTGTCTTTAGCGGTTATTACTACATTATCTATGCTAGGTGCTAAAAAGGACACAGGTCGCATCTTTGGTCATGCCGTAGTGTATACATTACTTACTACCATTTGTGCAGCGGCTGTTGGTCTTGGCTTATACCTCTGGATTGCTCCAGGTAACTTACCACTTGATGTAATTGGTGCTGGCGCATCCCAAGTACCAGAAAAACTCGGTACCGTTACCTATTACGATCATTTCTTATCCGTTATTCCAAACAATATCTTGCAACCTTACTTACAAGCTAATGTATTGTCCGTGATGTTCATCTCCGCATCCGTTGGTTTAGCCTTTGCTTTCATGCCACGCACAGAAAATCGTGAAGCGGTGTTGAAAGTGTTATTTGGTTTACAAGAGTTATTGTTCACGTTGATTAAAGCATTGCTTTATGTATTGCCAATCGGCATCCTTGCCTTTGCCGGTCAATTATCTGCACAAATCGAAGCAGGTGTCATTGTTGGTGCCTTAGGTAAATATACGGCTGTTGTTATTGGCGGCAATTTAATCCAATTTTTTATCGTAATTCCATTGTTCTTGTTATTCCGTGGTTTAAACCCTGTAGACGTATTCCGTAAAATGTCTCCAGCCGTAGCTGTTGCGTTGTTCACAAAATCTTCTGCAGCAACGTTGCCTGTTACATTGGCATCTGCTGAGGATAATTTGAAAGCGCATCCTGCAGTAGCTCGTTTTGTATTGCCAATTTGTACAACAATTAACATGAATGGCTGTGCTGCTTTCATTCTTGTTACATCCTTATTCGTAATGCAAAATGCTGGCATGGAATTAACGATTGGCACAATGACAGCCTGGTTATTTATTGCAGTTCTCGCTGCTATTGGTAATGCAGGCGTTCCAATGGGCTGCTATTTCTTGACCTTGTCCTTGATGAGCTCCATCGGAGCACCAATCGGCTTGCTGGGTATCATCTTGCCAATCTATACGATTATCGACATGATTGAAACCGCTGAAAACGTTTGGTCTGATGCATCTGTGTGTGCCATGGTTGACCATGACCTTCAGGGTAAATTGGACGACTCTAGTGGCGACGATATGCCACAATTCCAAGGTGCTTAATTTCGTAGGTTAGATAAGCTTAAGAAAATACCTAATTATATAACTCAAATAAAAGGTTATCCTGTGAGGGGATAACCTTTTTTATCTGCTAGATTGATTGTAATTATATAATGATAATTTCAACTAAAAATATAGATGCTAAAAGACTAAAATTCAAAACTAAATTATATTTTTAAAAACTAACAATAGTCATATTACTAGGTATGTATTTTATGTTATACTTTCAGATAGAATAATATCGAATTAATAGAAGGCTAGTTGGCACATTAGTTGTGGACTAGAGATTAGAATGAAAGATAAGTCAGTATTACCTATAGAGAAACAATTAAATAAATTTCTCCAACCGAAATGTCTCATCCCAGGAGGTCTTGGTTTATGGGAAATGTATTTTCGCAAAATTTGCACGGCTTGGGGCGAGATTAATGGTGAAATTCGACCACAGCATATCATATTTTCTGCCGATAATGGTTGTAACATGGAAGGTTATGTAGGTTATAACTATGAGGTGACACAAAAGCAGTCTCGTAATATGTTACTAGGGCGTTCATCGGCGACACAATTTTGTAACTTTAACAATATTCCTTATGAGGTTGTAGACGTAGGAATTGCCTCAGATGATGGTATTGGTGTGGATCGCAAAGTAGCGAAGGGTACAAAGAATATTTTGAACCATCCTGCCATGGCTGAGGATGAATTTAATAGCGCCTTTCAAGCTGGATATGAACGGATTCAACATTATGTAGAACAAGGAATCAATCTGTTCTCCTTTGGTGAAATGGGCTTGGGTAATACAACAACCTCTGCTTGTGTTTTGTCTGCATTAACTGGAGCCAAGCCAACGGAAACCGTAGGCCCTGGTTCCTGGCCAGACAAACCAGAGCTGATGAAGCGTAAAATTGATTTTGTTCGGTCTGTTTTAGAGCATCATAAGAACAATATAGTTTCTGAACATGAGTCTGACCGAGTTCGTAAAATCGTAGCTCATGTAGGAGGCTTTGATATTGCTGCTATTCTTGGGGCGATGCTAGCTTGTGTAGATTTTGAAAAGCCTTTTGTTATTGACGGCTTTATAACATCTGTGGCAGCTGCTTGTGCAACGCACATAAACGCTCGTGTTAAGGACTATGCATTGCCATCGCATTATTCTAAAGAAAACGGTACGGAAATCGCTTTAGCTGAGGTGGGAATCACTCAAGACATGGTTCCTATTCAAGCACAAATGTCGATGGGAGAAGGCACAGGAGCCATTTTGATGGTGCAAATGCTAAAAACAACGCAGCATATGTTTGTAAATGTGGGCACCTTTGCAGAGCTGATGAAATTATAAGGAAGAAGAATGGAAATAAATAAATACTTTGATATACATTTTGAGCGAGCCGATGATGCAACCATTGCTAAAAGGTTGATAGGTGGGGCTAAGATTAAGGGACCTGCTTTGGTTATCCTGATCCTCTCCATGTTTATTGCCTCTATTGGGTTGAATATGAATAGTACGGCAGTTATTATTGGTGCTATGCTTATATCGCCGTTGATGGGACCTATTCTAGCAACTGGTTTTGGCTTCGCTACGCTTAATTTTACAGTTGTGAAAAGCGCTATTTTAAGATTATCCTTACAGATTACGATTGCTGTTTTGGCATCTACTTTATATTTTTATATTTCCCCCGTTCAGACGGCTACATCTGAACTATTAGCGCGTACAGAACCGAGTATTTTTGATGTTTTTATTGCTATATTTGGTGGGTTAGCTGGGATTATTGGACAAACGCGTAAGACCTTAGATAATGTTATACCAGGGGTTGCGATTGCAACTGCACTTATGCCACCACTATGTACGGCAGGGTATGGCCTTGCTAATGGAAATTGGAACTATTTCTTTGGGGCGGGCTATCTATTCTTTATAAATGCATTCTTCATCTTCTTTGCATCTTTTATTGTTTTAAAGGGTGTATATAGTTTGCCATTCCATAAACAAGCAGAAGAGCTTATTCGTCGTAATCAGCTAATATTTCTTGTGATTGGTCTTATTATGGCTATACCAAGTATTTATGCAGGCTATGATATGACCATCAAGTATTCTGAGTCAAATCATATAGAGCAGTTTATTAAGAACGATATTAATCAAGATGGACGTCGACAAGTGATTGATTATTCATTGGATCGAACGAATAAGCTAGTAGACTTAGTAGTTATAGGAGCTCCTGTGAATTTAGAGGAGCAAGCCCAGTTGGATGACAAGTTACAGAAGGATGAGTACTTGCAGCCTTATACATTACGATTTGTTAATAGCGTAGATGAGAAAAAATCTACTATGGATAAGACGAACTTGAATAAATCTTCAGAGAATCTTGAAACATATAAAAACTTGAGTAATCTGTACCAGCCGACTTATCAACTAGTAAGTGAAACTATAAACACTATGAAAACGACAGAAGCTGAAGCAAAGGCGTTGTTCCCATTTGTAAGTAAAGTGGAAGGCATGCCTTTGATAGATAATTTAGAACAGCCTAAAGCGAGTCGCTATATGGTGATTATCTATACCACGTCCACTGTATCTGATGCAGATTTGGAACGAATAAAAGCTTGGCTAGAAGCTAAATTATCAGCACCTGTAACTATTTCTATCGAGCAAACAACGTCAACTCTATAAGTTGATTTTTTGATTTTGATTAGATTGTTTATTATATAGAGCGACATTTATAACGGTACTAAGTTTGATTTTAGCTATTAGGTATATTACCTAGTAGTACGGGAAATCATCTTAGTACCGTTTTTATTTGCTTGGTATAGTTAAACGTTATTATTTTATCCTTGCTATAGATTTTAGTTATAAAGATTAATATATAAAATCTATTATGCAAGTAGGATTTAAATTGCTATACTTACAACATCGAAATTATTAAATAATTAAATGTAGATACATGAATAAGAAAATATAAATTTATTACAATATCTACGTGTGTTGTATACGCGTGAGTCCTCGTCAATAGATGCAGGTGTTCATCGTAGATAGGAGGATTACATGAAAAAATGGTTAGCATTAGCAGCGACGGCCGTACTAGGGGCGTCCTTATTGATTAGTGGTTGTGGTTCTTCCACAACCAATGAAAGTTCCAGCAATGCTGGTAGCTCTAAAGCAGAGGTGTTAAAAGTGGCAGCGAACCCTGTACCTCATGCTGAAATCTTAAATCAAATCAAGCCTTTATTGGCTAAGGAAGGTGTAGATCTTCAAATCATTGAATTTACAGACTACATTCAACCAAACATGGCATTATCTAGCCATGAAGTAGATGCAAACTTCTTTGCTAACGTGCCTTACCAAAATAACTTCAATAAAGATCATGGTACAAACTTCGTAAGCTTTGCCCCAGTTCACATCGAACCATTGGCTATTTACTCTCAAAAAATCAAAGATTTAAAAGATTTGCCTAATGGAGCAAAAGTAGCGATTCCATCTGATCCAACAAACAGTGCTCGTGCACTTCTCTTGTTACAAAGTGCAGGTCTTGTAACTTTGAAAGACCCAACTGGTTTGACTAACACACCGTTTGATGTAACTAGCAACCCTAAAAACATTCAAATTACAGAGTTAGAGGCAGCTCAAATTCCTCGTTCCATTCAAGACTTAGACGCAGCTGTAATCAATGCTAATTATGCATTGCCAGCAGGTCTTAATCCTACAAAAGATGGTTTATTCGTAGAAAAAGCGGATTCTCCATATGCAAATCTTCTTTCCGTAAACCCTGGTGATGAAAATAAACCAGCTATCCAAAAATTAGCTAAAGCATTACAATCTCCAGAAGTTAAGAAGTTCATTGAAGAACATTACAAAGGGGCTATTATCCCAGCGTTCTAATCGATTAATCGTTAATAACATATATGTATTTAATACAATACTCTCTCATGACATAACTTTATAGATACGAATAAGACGTACTGTCTTATGAACTAACCCCCAAATTGGAATCCATTTTGGGGGTTAGTTTTTATCTATTGCATATTGTCTAATGCAGTTAATATATTTGATTTGTCCTGTTATGTTGCAAAAGTTACGTTATTTTTCATTGTAAAATGGTATAATATTTTTTACATCCTATTATATATATGACTTTGTAATTCAAATCTCAATATATTTTCTATAACATTTTGGATATAGAAATAACTTAGATTTTAACTGCTGTTGTTGTATAATAAAGATAGGATATTTAAAAATTTAGATATTTTGGTGAAAGTATTATATCCTTATCTAATTTAATTTTTATTTTAGATGCTTAGTACAGTATATATGTTGTACATATTACATGTGAGACTTTCACAAAAATAAGTATGGTCACTTAGGTGGTCATACGGTCGTTAAAAAGAGAGGTATTTATGCAGCACATGCTACGCATGGGGATTGACGTGGGGTCTACAACGGTTAAAGTTGTATTATTGGACGAACACGATAATTATTTGTATAAAAAGTACATACGCCATTATGCAAACATATTGGACACAGTATATACCTTGCTACAAGAGGCTCAAGTGGGTCATGAAGACGCTCTTGTTCATGTATGTATTACTGGTTCTGGTGGGATGGCTATGGCCGAAAAGGTGCGCATCCCATTCGTACAAGAGGTGATTGCTGAAACGCGAGCTGTAAAAGCCCTCTATCCAGAGACAGACGTTATCATCGAACTTGGTGGTGAAGATGCGAAGGTTACATATTTAGGTCAAACTGCGGAACACCGTATGAATGGCTCCTGTGCTGGAGGTACGGGTGCTTTTATCGACCAAATGGCGACCTTATTGCAGACAGATGCATCTGGTCTTAACCAATTAGCCATGAATGCTGATACGATTTATCCAATTGCGGCACGTTGTGGCGTATTTGCTAAAACGGACGTACAAGCTTTGTTAAATCAAGGCGCATCTCATGAAAATATTGCAAAATCCGTATTCCAAGCAATTGTAAACCAAACGATTGCTGGCCTTGCCTGCGGACATAAAATCGAAGGTAATGTAGCATTCCTTGGCGGTCCATTGACATTCTTATCCGAGTTGCGCCAATGCTTCTGCGATACTTTAGAGTTGGATGAAGCGCATCGCATTATCCCTGAAAATGGTGAGTTGTTCATTGCTTTAGGGGCGGCATTGATGAAAGATGAGTGCCGTGAGATCACTGTTGGTCAATTGACAAAGGAAATCGGTGCACTTATCGGTATTCCTATGGAAGCTACAGACCGTGTCGATCCGCTATTTAAGAATGAACAAGAATTAGAAGAATTTCGTGCTCGTCACGCTAAGGCGGTAACGCCAAAGGCGAATATTGAGGATGCTCAAGGTCCTTGCTATCTTGGTATTGATGCTGGTTCTACTACGCTAAAGGTAGTACTCATTAATAGCAATAAGGAAATTATCTTCTCCCACTATGGTCCTAACCACGGTAAACCATTAGAAAAATCTCGTGAAATTATTGAGCAAATTTATACATTATTGCCTAAAGGTGCTTATATTGCACACTCTGGCGTAACTGGCTACGGTGAGGCCTTTCTTAAACGCGCCCTCGGCATCGATATTGGTGAAGTAGAAACGATGGCTCACTATCGTGCGGCCCGATTCTTCTGCCCTGATGTATCCTTTATTTTGGATATTGGCGGTCAAGATATGAAATGCTGTAAGGTTCGTGATGGGTATATCGAAGATATCGTGTTGAACGAAGCTTGCTCCTCTGGTTGCGGCTCTTTTATTGATACATTTGCATCCGGTCTACGCATTCCTATCGATCAATTCGCAAAAGAAGGGTTATTGGCGCCTATGCCAATCGACTTAGGATCTCGTTGTACCGTATTTATGAACTCTAAGGTTAAGCAGGCTCAAAAAGAAGGTGCTACGGTACAAGATATCGCGGCAGGTCTTGCTTATTCTGTAATTAAAAATGCCCTTTATAAGGTTCTTAAGGTGAAAGACCCTAAAGAATTAGGCGATCATATCGTGGTACAAGGTGGTACGTTCTATAACGAATCCGTTTTGCGTGCCTTTGAGAAATTGATGGGCGTAGAGGTGATTCGCCCTGACGTATCTGGCTTGATGGGTGCATACGGTATGGCTCTTCTTGCAGCGGAAACGGCGGAAGAGTTACAAAAGGGTGAAAGTACATTGCTAGATAGTGAAGGTCTTAATTCGTTACAAGTATCTACGACAATGCGCAATTGTGGCCTTTGCCCAAATAACTGCATGCTTACTATCAACGCTTTCTCCGATGGTCGTACATACGTAACGGGCAACCGTTGTGACCGTGGCGCTGGCGATATGATTCAAGAGAAACGTAAGCCAGTTCCTAACTTGGTAGATGTAAAATTACGTCGTTACTTTGATTACTACTTGAAGAAAAATATTCCCGAGTTTGAAGGTAAAATGCGCGTAGGTATTCCTCGCGTTCTCAACATGTATGAGGACTTCCCATTCTGGTTCACATTCTTCAATAGCTTGGGTTATGAAGTAATCCTTTCAGATTATACGACTAAGGATCAATACAATAAGGCTATCGATACAATTCCATCCGATACGGCTTGCTATCCTGCAAAAGCTGTACATGGTCATATTCGAGACTTAGCGAATGCACAGGTAGACTTTATTTGGTACCCTTGTATTCAACACGGCCCTAAGGAATTTAGCCGCGACAATAATTACCATTGTCCAATGGTTATTTCCTATCCAGAACTTATCAAAAATAATATGCAAGAGGTATTGGGCGATACTCCGTTCCACGCACCATTTTTGCCGCTAGCTGATAAAAAATCTCTTGTTCCGGCCCTTGTGAAAGCATTGGATTTCTTAGGCTTAAAGAAGAAGGATATTGCTAAGGCTGTAGACCTCGCTTGGGAAGAGCAGGAAAACTGCAAAGCGTCTTACCGTGAAACGACAAAGAAAACTGTGTCTCGCCTCGTGGCAGAACAAATTCCGACAATCGTATTGGCTGGCCGTCCATATCATTTAGACTCCGGTATTAACCACGGTATTCCTGAACTTATTACATCTCTTGGTATGGCTGTTCTTACAGAAGATGGCGTTGCCCCATTAGGCAATGAAATCAAGCATTTACGCGTTGTAGACCAATGGTCCTACCATAGTCGCCTATATCGTGCCGCTGAATTTGTAAGTAGAACTGAAGGATTCCAAATTGTAGAGCTTAACTCCTTTGGTTGTGGACTGGATTCTATCGTAGCAGATCAGGTAAAAGATATACTTTCAGCAAATCACAAAATCCATACCTTGCTCAAAATCGATGAAGGTACAAACCTTGGCGCCGTGACAATTCGTTTGCGTTCCTTGCAATCCGTAATGGAACGTAGCTTGCGTCGTCATCATAATCCTGAGGCGCCGGAAGAAGTAGTGGTAGAGAAATTACCAACTTACGATTACAATCGCGTTGTCTTCACAGAAGAAATGCGTAAGACTTATAAAATCTTGGTGCCACAAATGTCACCATTGCATTTCAGCCTTTTAGAGCCTGTCCTTCAACATGAAGGTTACAACTTTGAAATGTTGCCAGCTCCAACGCGTGATGATATTGAAGTGGGATTGAAATATATCAATAATGATGCATGTTATCCAGCGATTATCGTTGTAGGGCAGCTCATGTCCGCACTATTATCCGGTAAATATGATGTAGATAAGACGGCTGTTATTATCTCTCAAACTGGTGGTGGTTGTCGTGCTACAAACTACATCGGTTACTTACGTAAAGCATTGATTGATGCGGGTATGAAACAAGTACCTATTCTATCTCTTAATGCGAGTGATATGGAACGCCAACCAGGCTTTAAGTTGACAAAAGGTTTCTTACATCGCATGATTCAAGCCGTTGTATACGGTGATGCGCTCATGCAATGTGTTCTTGCTACACGTCCATACGAGACAAACCCTGGTTCTACCGATGCACTATGTGACTACTGGATTAAAAAATTACGTGATAATATTACATCTGCCAGTCTTCGACAATATAATAAGTACATTAAAGAAATCATCCATGATTTTGATAACTTGCCAATTAATAAAGATGTACAAAAACCTCGTGTTGGTGTCGTAGGGGAAATTTACGTTAAATTCCATCCAAGTGCTAACAACCATATTAATGAGCTTATCGAAAAGGAAGGCGGCGAAGTTGTTACATCTGGCTTGCTAGATTTCTTCTTGTATTGTGCAATGGATAGCACATACCGTGCTAAGCACCTTGATGGTACATGGCTATCTGGCTTCTTTGGTACATTGGCTCGTGAAGCCCTTGAGCTCTACCGCTTGCCATATGCAAAAGCCGTAGCAGCGTCAAAACACTTTGACCCGCTACAACGTATGACAGAAGTAGCAAAAGAAGCAGCCCAATTCATCGGACTTGGTAACCAATGTGGTGAAGGCTGGTTCCTCACAGGAGATATGATTGACCTTATCGAAAAAGGAGCTAAGCAAATTGTATGCTTACAACCATTTGGCTGTTTACCAAACCACGTAACAGGTAAAGGCATGGTGAAAACACTATCCGCTGCCTACCCAGACGTGCGAATCGCAGCTATTGACTACGATCCAGGATCCAGTGCGGTTAACCAAGCAAACCGATTGAAACTACTACTATCGACAATGTTTGAATAAGGGTGCTCTGTTATATTTTCAATGGGGCCCCGTGACAACTACATAACACTAGTATAGAAAAAATACAGCCCTCTCTTGGCTCAGTACGGCGCTACGCTTCGTAAAATCGCTGCAGAGAGGGCTGTGTTCTTTTCTATATACGCTAATTATGAAGATGTCCCATTGAAAATATAACTAGTGCAGTGGGGAGAAGTTGGGATGGAAGTTAGTGAATAAGCGGTAAGGTCTCTTAAATTTTATAATGGGGCCCGAATACAACTGCATATTACTAGTATAGAAAAAATACAGCCCTCTCTTGGCTCAGTACGTCACTACGTTCCGTAAAATCGCTGCAGAGAGGGCTGTATTCTTTTCTATATACGCTAATTATGAAGATGTCCCATTATAAAATGTAAATGATTCAATCTACTGTATATCTAATAGCTCCATCGTTTTTTTATCTCATTATTCACAAAAAATTCGCAATACATCTAACGGAAAAAGAGGAGAGAGGACTTTGTTCTTTTCTATAAACGCTCGCTATGAAGATGTCCCATTGAAAATATAACTGGATAGAGGAGGGGGAGAAATGTGGAGATGTGCCTATGGCACATCTCCTTTCTCCTACAATCAGTTGTGTAGGTGGTTTTCATTATTATGCCTAGGTGTTTGTAGAGTTAAAGAATTAACCTATTTTGAAATATGATTGTAAAGTCCCGCAATGGGACGCCTTCACAGGTAGTGTTAATATAAATAAGATACCCCTTTACGAAGCGATTTTACGAAGTACTGTGTAAGGAAAGGGGTATCTTATTTATATACTAATATTATTCTGTTGTAGTTGGGCCCCATTGTGGGGCTTATACAAATGTGTAAAAGAGATTAATCTTTTTCTACTAAACCATATAGGCACAATAAGGAAAGCACTGCACATACTAGCATTGTAGTCCCCATGGGGATACCCGTATATTCCCCACCAATACCAACTAATGGAGATACGATTCCTGCAGAGAGCATGCTAGCAAAGCCAAGTACTGCAGAGGCACTTCCAGCCATTTTACCGTATTTAGCCATTGCCATAGAGAAAGAGGCAGAGCCAAATAGGGATACTGTACATACGGTAAAGAATAGAATGGCCGTTACAGGAATAAGTGGCCATTCGAAAAGCATAGCTATTAAGAATAGCAAGGAGCCGATTGTTAGTTGCCAGAGGGCAAATGTTAGTAATTGTCGAACTGTGATTACATTACTTAATCTAGCGCTTATGGCACTAGCTAAGATAATACCACAGCTATTGATACCAAAGAGATAGCTAAATTCTTGTGCAGATAGTTGGAAGATGTTTTGGTATACAAAGGATGAACCTGAGATATACGCAAAGAATCCACCAAAAGCAAAGAATTGGATTAGTGTTTGCCCAAGGAATCGCTTATCTTTAATAAGCGTAATGTAGTTCTTTGTAGCAGTTGCAACGCCACCTGTAACGCGTTTTTCTTTAGGTAAGCTTTCACGGAAGAGAAGAGATCCCACTAATAGAATAGCAGAAAATATTGCTAAAATAACGAAGATAACGCGCCATGTAGTGAATAGTAATAATTGACCGCCGATGAGCGGAGCGATTACTGGTGCCAAACCGTTAACCATCATGAGCAATGCAAAGAGTTTAGTCAATTCTTGACCAAATGCAAAATCTCGAGCGATGGCCTTAGCAATTACAACGCCCACAGATCCTGTTAAACCTTGTAGAAATCTTCCGAGTAAAAGTATTTCAATGCTTGGTGCGTAAGCACAGATTATGCTAGAGATAACGCAAAGTAAGTTGCCTGTTATAAGAGGCAACTTGCGGCCCATAGTATCACTAATAGGACCTCCAAATAATTGACCTAATGCAACACCAAAAGTCATCACACCAATGGTCATTTGAATATTTGATGCAGATGTATTTAGTTCACTAGGCATAATTGGTAATGCTGGTAAATATAAATCTGTTGCAAGTGGTGTGATGGCTGTCAACAGACCAAGGAATACTACTAAGATGAAAGAGACCTTAGCAGAACTTTCTTGAGTCATAAAACCCTCCTATACTAAAGTGAGAAAAATAAAAGTCTGCGAATCGCACTTCGCAGACTGCATTTAATTTTTTCTATTTGATACGATGTATTTTACCATGATTGAGAAAAAATATCTATATGAAATATTGAGTTTGCTATATCTCTATTTATAGATTACAATTAGTATATTAATTATATCTAAAAATATCAATGTGTTTATTGGCGATGGGAGAATTATATGAAATATTTACTAAAAGGTTTTGTGTTAGCTGCAATAGTAGTAATCGGGACAGCTACGATTTCATCTGTAGAAGCAATTAGTTCTGATGAGGCTGTTCAAAGCGCCTTAGCACGTGTGCCGGGTGCAACAGTTGCAAATGTAACTGAATTCAATCGTGATTATGAGAATGGCCGTTTAGAGTATGAAGGTGAAATACATTATAACGGTTATGAATATGATTTTGAAATTGATACAGATACTGGGACCTTTACTAAATGGGAAGTAGAGCAAGCTGCTTATTAATAGATTGTTACAATTATTTATAGCAAATTAGTGAACTCTAAACTGTATTATCATTAAGCCATGTTATATGTAGTATTCTCATATGTGGCAACAAAAAAGAACAGCTCGTGAAGAGCTGTTCTTTTTTTGTTACCAGTTCTTAGAAGAAGAAGTGGTGAATTTCATGGATGAAATGTTGACCGAAGAAGGAGATACAACCATGCATAACGATGAAGATCAAGAAGTATTTGAATGCGCTGTTCATGATAACGCTTGCTTCGATTTCATGTTCTAGTTTATGAGCTTCTTCAGCACTGATTTCTTTGTGGTTTTCTAGGTATGCTTTTAAAGCAGGACCTACGGCACCAATGGAAATCGCGATGGATTGTGGAGACAACATTTTACCGATACCAGCTGCACCGGAGTTAACAGCTGCCAACCAGAAGCCAAGGTCTTCGAAGTTTGTAGGATCTAAACCTTGGGCTGCAGCGATTTGAAGTGGACCAAACAATACGTTGGAGTTTGTACCAGAACCAGTTAAGAATGCACCCAACGCACCCACGATAGGAGCGAATAGAGGATACAAAGTACCTGTACCAGCAACCATTGCTTTTGCAATGTCTGCAGTCATACCAGAGTAAGTCATCAATTTAGCTGTCATAACAACTGTGATGATTGTAAGGTATGTGAATTTCAAGTTTTTAACTGTGCTACCTAATGTACCGAAGATTTCGCCAGCTTTTGCTTTTTGGATGAAACCGCCAACAATACCAGCAATGAAAATCATAATACCAGGTGTTGCAATCCATACGAATGTGTAAGGTTTTGCACCAGCACCTTGATAAATAGGTACAGATGTTTTAATGGACGCAAGAGGACCATTAATTGCAGGGAACAATTTAGAAGTTAATAACAATAATACGAAGATTAAGATGAATGGCATTGCAGCTACAAGGCCTTCGCCACCAGAAACTTTAGGGACTTTGCCAGTTTGTTTAACTGCGTATTTAGGATCATTAGGAGGCATGATTTTTGCACAACCAATGATAACTGCCATGATAACGATGGATGCAGAAATTACGGATAATTCTGGACCCATTACAGCGTTGATTACAGTTTCAGGAACTGCTAATGCTAAACCAGAAAGTAATGTTACAAGGAATACGCCTTTTAACGCTTTAATACCGCCACCAATAATCATAACAACAAAGAATGGAGCGATAAGGTTAAGCAAGAACAATTGTACAGAAATGAATGTACCTAAATGGCTTGGATCAAGGTTTGTTAAGGATGCCAATGTAGTTGTTGGAATCCCGATAGAACCAAATGTTGTTGGTACGGAGTTTGCAACGAGACATGCGATGATAGATTTAAGTGGGTCAAAACCTACGGCAACCATCATAGCTGCAGGAATTGCAACGGCAGTACCGAAGCCAGCCATACCTTCCATGAAGGCACCAAAGCCCCATGCAAGTAGTAATGCAAGTACACGAGTATCAGATGTTACAGAAGAAAGCATGGTTTTAATAGTTTCCATTGCTTTCGTATGTACTACCAAGTTATAAACGAAGATAGCAGCTGTAATAACTAATAGGATTGGCCAGATTGCCAATGCGGCACCTTCAAGGGCACCAGTGACCATAATAAATGGGTCAGCTTGGAATGCTGTAATAGCGATAATGAAAGAACCAATCGCAGCAACACTTGTTGCTTGCCATGCAGGTAATTTCAAGATGGATAACGCTACAATCAACCAAATGATTGGAGATAGCGCTAATAGAACGGTGATAGCACTCATTTCTAAGATCATCCTTTCAAGTAAAACAAAAATATATGCTCAACAGGACGACGTAGCTTAATCAATTTAATTGATGAATAAATCGCTATGATGTTAATTTGTAAAAGTTCAGTTAAAATAAAAGCTTACAATAAAATAACAGATATACTTATCATAAAAATTGATGTAGTACATAAAATTTTTTAACCTCATAGCCTATGAGGTTAAAAACATAAGAGAGGGGACATAAACAGTGTTTATGTCCCCTTCTGTACTAACTACAAGTCCTTGTTAGGGCCATTACTAAGTTTAGGTATTAGTAGTTACCTTTGAACATTGTAGCAGGAGCTTCTGGTACATAATCGCCGAAGTAGGATTTGAAGTCTAGACCTAATTCATTGCAAAGGTCTTGAACTTCAAGCATTGTACCGTTAAGTACAGGGATGCCTTCAGCTTTAACTTTTTCAACGGATTCATGTTCTTTTTCGCCATGAGTATAGATACGATCTTGACCTTGAGCTTTAGGTGCTTCACGTAATTCTTGTAAGAATTGGGAGAAGTGTTTTTTGATTTCCGCAGGGTCACCGAAGAATTCAGGGTTGATAGCCATGAAGCCATGACAGATATTGGATTTACCACCAACCATACATTTGTTGGAAGTACCACCTTGGGACAAGATAGAGGAGAACAACTCAGCAATCATGCCGTTACCATAACCTTTGTGACCGCCAAGAACTTCTGTAGCACCACCTAAAGGAAGGATACCGCCACCTTCATGACGGGAGATGTTGCCCAATACTTCAGCTGCATCAGTGGAAGGAACGCCGTCTTTATTAACAGCCCAGCCATCTGGAGTAGCTTTGCCCATTTTGTTGTACATTTCAAGTTTACCACGAGTTACTACTGTAGTGGAGCAATCGAAGAAGAAGTCAACAGGATCAGCTGGTACAGTCCAAGCGATAGGGTTAGAACCAAGCATAGCTTTACGAGCATATGTAGGAACCATGATTGCTTCGGAGTTTGTACAAGAGAAACCGATTAAGCCTTGGTCGGATGCCATTTTAGCATAGTAACCAGCGATACCGTAGTGGTTGGAGTTACGTACAGATACGATACCAACACCGGATTTTTTAGCTTTTTCGATAGCCATTTCCATAGCTTTATGGCCCAATAATTGACCCATGCCGTCATGACCGTCGATAACTGCAGAAATTGGAGTTTCTTTTACGATTTCAGGTTTAGCGTCGATTTTAATCAAGCCATTAGTGATACCTTTATGGTAACGAACCATACGTTGCATACCATGGCTTTGAATACCGAACAAGTCAGAAGTCAAAAGTACGTCTTGGATGATGTCAGCTTCTTTTTCGGAGAAACCAAATTTTTGGAAAGCGTCCATGCTCAATTTTTTTAGTGTTTCATAAGGGAATAACACAGTGTTTTTTGCGTCTGCCATCGTTAAAACCTCTTTTCAGAAAATATGTACCTGATATAGCTACTTCACATTAAATAACCATGAATTCAAAATGATTTCTTGTGAGTTCTATATCCTCTCAAATGACACTGTCAGTATAGCACAGAAACAAGTGAGATTGAATAGTCTTACAGTCTGAACGACATTACTAAATACGCATACGTACCGGTGATTTTTGTCACATAATCTATACGACGCTATTAAAATGTCTGATTATACCTAAAACTATATGGTTATGACTTTTGGTAATAATTACATGATTTTTTTGAAGAATTTTGGTATTTTTATAGAACTTATTAGTATATCTGTTTAGGACATGGACAAGAATGATAATGGATAGATATCGATAAAACTTGAAATGTCTAACTATATATATCAAAATAAATGATGAGGTCATAAATGTAATGTGATAATCGAATGCATTGATATACATAAAATAATCATTTCTAAAACCTTTTTAATTCAGAAGATGTGCAAAAGGTTATACTTATACGAGTCATACTATAATATAATATAAATATACATCCTATAGTTTATACAATTTATAAGCGAGGTGCTTATTATGAAAGAATATAAATCTGTATGCCCATACGATTGTCCCGATGCATGCGGTCTCATCGTATCAGTTGATGATAATAAAGTAATCTCTGTTCGGGGGGATAGAGATCATGCTTTCACAAGAGGTACATTATGTCCTAAGATGGCACATTATGAAAAAGTAATACATTCTCCGTTGCGCTTGCAGTATCCTATGAAGCGTGTTGGTAAAAAGGGCATTGGTGAAGATCAGTACACTCGTATTAGTTGGGATGAAGCCCTTGATGCAATTGTCAATAATTTCAAAGAAACTATTGATACTTATGGCAGTGAAAGTATTTTGCGCTACTCTTACGCGGGGACAATGGGGGTTATTCAGAGTCCTGCAGCAGATTATTTCTTCCGTCGCATTGGTGCTACAGACCAAGACCGAGGTATTTGTTCTCCTGCCAAACAGGCGGGATTCCGCTCTGTTTACGGTGATACCTTAGCGATTAAACCACAAGAGGCGCAACATAGTGATTTTATCGTCTTGTGGGGCATGAATGCGACAGCCACAGATGTTCATATCTTACATGATGTGAATATAGCAAAAAAGAAGGGTGCTCGTGTTTGGATTATCGATACTCATAAAACTTATACTTTCAGCCAAGCTCAGGAACATATTATTGTTAAACCAGGAAGTGATGGGGCACTAGCATTAGGCATGCTACATATCATTCATCGTGATGGCTTGGCGGATATAGATTTTATTAAGGAACATGTCCAAGGCTACGATGAGCTGGTAAAAGATGTATTGTCTGATTTTACGCCTGAAAAAGCGTCTGATATTTGTGGTGTTTCCGTGGAGCGTATGACTGAGTTTGCTCATGCATACGCTACATCAAGAGCGCCCTTTATTCGTCTCGGTAGCGGTTTATCTCGCTATGGTAATGGGGCTATGACTTGTCGGATTATCAATGCTTTACCTGCCATAGTGGGGGCATGGCAATATCCTGGGGGTGGATTGTTGTCGAGTGCTAGTGGTAGTAAATTTGTTGGCAAAGATGTGATGCAACAGGCTCATGTTCATGCGCCAGCTAAACGATTGATGCCTATGATTAAACTTGGGGAAATGCTTACAAATCCCGAAGAAGTTGGCGTTCATAGCTTATATGTATTTTCCTCAAATCCCGCTATTACAGCGCCTAATCAAAATGTGGTTCGTAAAGGTTTGATGCGTGATGACTTATTCACAATTGTGCATGAGCGTTTCTTTACCGATACCTGTAAATATGCGGATATTATTTTGCCGGCTACAACATCTGTAGAGCATGATGATATTTATAATTCTTATGGCCATTACACAATTGGAACAGGGTATAAATTGATTGACCCAGTTGGGGAGTCTCGTTCCAATTGGCAAGTTATCGCTGAGTTAGCAAAGCGCATGGGGCTGGAGGATACATTTTTTGACCTTAGTGAAAGAAAGCTTATTAACCAAATTGTGCGGACCTCGATCCGTATATCTAAGGTAGATCAAGATTTAATTCTTAAAGGTGAGTCTGTAGAGATGACGGTGCCTGAAAATTACAAGATGGATTTCAAAACTCCATCTGGGAAAATTGAGCTATATAACCCACATGATGTAGAACCATTGATTCGGTATATACCTCCGTATGGTGACAATGCACCGTTTTGGCTCATAATCGGCAATGATATTCGAATTTTGGACTCTAGTTTCTGCGAACTAGAATTTAATGATCCTGAGTTGATGAAACTTCGCATTCATCCAGAAGATGCAAAAATGTATAACATAAATGATGGTACTGAGGTAGAAATTTATAACGATCGTGGTAGTGTAAAAATTAAAGCATACTACGACGATGAAGTGCAGAGAGGTACATTGGTAACCCTCGGTGTATGGTGGCAATCTCAATCAAGTGATCCTCACGTGGCAATCAATGCGCTTACTGCAGATCGTCCTACAGATCAGGGATGGGGAAGTACCTTTTATGATGTACAAGTCCATATAAGAAATCTTTCGTAGTGAATGACCAATTAATAGTCTGTAATGATTACTGTAAAATAGGAATTTATCTACTTATTTCTATAAGTAAAAGTTAAAGTCTGTTACTTATGGGAATAACTCTATACGGATATAGAATAGTGAGGATATTTTTCTTGTATACCTTAGCTCCTTTAGATTATAATAGTAATATTATTTTATTGACCTAAAGGGGGTTACATTTATGAATGGTAACGACAATTTGTCGACCCGTGCCTATTTGGCTATAGGTATGATGTTATTTGCTCTATTCTTTGGGGCAGGAAATTTGATTTTCCCAGCGGCCTTAGGGCAACATGCTGGTGATAATGTAGGTTGGGCTTTGCTCGGCTTCGTATTAACTGGTGTAGGCCTTCCACTCTTAGGTGTTGCAGCTATGGGTTACTCTTCCTGTAAAGATGTTGAAGAACTTGCAAGTCGTGTTCATCCGATTTATGGCTTGTTGTACACAATTTCTTTATACTTGAGTATTGGTCCAATGTTTGCGACGCCACGTACTGGTACTGTAGCTTATGAAATCGCAATTAAACCTTTTGCTGAAGGTTTAAGCATGAATATGGAACCAATTTTCTTGGCATTATTCTTTGGTATTTCTTTGTGGTTATCTATTAGTCCGCAAAAACTTGTTAACCGTATCGGTAATATTTTGACACCAGCTTTACTACTTGTAATTCTGTTGTTAATTGTTAAATCCTTTATTACTCCACTTGGTGGTTATGCGGTGCCACAACCGGCATATGGTGATGCACCAACGGCTGTATTACAAGGTTTCCTAGATGGCTATAATACAATGGACGCCTTAGCTTCCGTAGTGTTTGCTATTCTTGTAATCGATTTTGTACGCCTTAGTGGTGCTACCTCTCGTGCTGTGATTACAAAAACAGTAATGGAGGTGGGGGCAATTGCGGTAGGTCTTCTTGGTATCGTGTATGTATTTATCGCTAATATTGGTGCTACAAGTGTTGAACGTTTTGGTTTGTTCGAGACAGGGGCTCCTGTATTGTCCGTAAGTGCTAACTATTTGTTTGGTGAGTTCGGTCAAATTATCTTGGCTATCATCGTTCTGCTAGCTTGCTTGTCTACAAGCATTGGTCTTATCACTTCTTGCGGTACGTATTTCCATAAGCTGACTCCAAAGATTAGTTACAAATTATATGTAGTAATTTTCTCTCTAGCGGCCTTTGGCCTTAGTATGTTTGGCTTGAAAACAATCATCAGTGCAGCAATCCCTGTGTTGATGCTCTTGTATCCGTTGACTATCGTAATCATTTTGTTGGCACTTCTTCATAATGTGTTCGGTGGTCGTCGTTGCGTATATGCATGGACTGTAGCGTTCACAATGATCTCTGCTCTTATGACTGGTCTTGAGACTGCAGGTATTGCACCTATAGCTTTGGAACAGCTCTTTGCTCAATATATTCCATTCCAAAGTGCTGGTATGGGCTGGGTAAGCTTTGCGGTATTAGGCTTTGTTGTGGGTCTTATCCATAAAGGTCTTGCTTCCGATAATAAGTAATAAAGATAAAGGCTCTATGCTTTCATTTTGTGAGAGTATAGAGCCTTTTTATGTTTTGATTGTTGTCATATAAAATTGATTTTGTGTGTAGAAGTTTCTATAATAAGGATAAATAAGGATATAAATGATAAAAGAAGGAAGGAAATTTTATGCGTAGTACTCATTGTTTACCTAGTTATAGTTTTGGAGGTCATGATATATTTGACGCTATTCCAAAGTTTACAAAATTATATGGCAAGTCTGTAGCTATCATCGGTGGCGAAACAGCTCTTTCTAAAGCTTTGCCACACATTCGTCCAGTGCTTGATAAAGCGGGGATTAAGGTGCTAGATATTATCCACTTTGGTGGAGAGTGTACTTTTGCTCGAGGCAAGGAAATTGCACAAATGGCATCTGTAAAAGATGCGGACTTTTTGTTTGCTGTTGGTGGTGGTAAGGCCATGGATACGGTAAAAGTAGTAGCTATAGAGTTAGATGATAAACCATTCTTTACAATTCCAACCATTGCGTCTACTTGTGCGGCAACGTCAGAAGTGGCAGCTGTATACACGGTAGATCATACTTTTGATGACGTAGCTTTTGTAAATCATCCTCCTGTGCACTGCTTTATTGATGCTGATATTCTCGTAGAAGCACCAAGCCGTTACTTGTGGGCAGGAATGGGAGATACTATTGCAAAACACTATGAAACTCATCTTTCTGCTCGCAGTCGCGAGCAAGACTATAATACTCAGTTAGGCCTTACTCTAGCTTCTATGTGTAGTGAACCAATTTTAGCACATGGTATACAAGCCTATAAAGATAGTCAAGCTAATAAACGTAGTGATGCCTTTGATACCATTGCTATGACTGTTATCTTTACTACCGGTGTTGTATCAGGTTGTGTTCCTATGGCATATAATAGCAACATGGCTCATGCTGTATGTTATGGCTGTGTTACTAATAAAGAAACAGAAGAAAATCATTTGCATGGTGAAATAGTAGCTTATGGCTTACTTATTTTGTTAACCGTTGACCAACAAATGGATGAGTTACAACGGTGGTTGCCAGTATATCGCGAATTAGGTTGGCCTACTAAACTTTCACAATTAGATCTTACTGCATCGCATATTCCTCAAATTGTTGAAAAGGCTACATCTGTTCATGATATTGATGTATCTCCATATAAAATTACAGCAGATATGTTGACTAAGGCTATTCAATATATGGAATCTCTTGATTAATATGGTTTGTAACTATTTGTGTATGTTATGTGATGAGGTTATAAATGCAAGAAATTGTAAAGGGTGGCTTATATCGTCATTTTAAAGGCATGTACTATTACGTGTTAGATGTTGCAACTCATTCGGAAACGAGTGAACAGTTCGTGGTATATCAAAAATTATATGATCAACGTGACTTATATGTACGACCACTAGATATATTTTTGAGTGATGTGGACCATGAAAAATATCCAGATGTAGCACAAAAAGAACGGTTTAAGTTAATGAGTGGACGTGATTAGGAGGGACCGTGGAGCAAAAGTTTTTCTTTTTTGATATTGATAATACTTTAGCTGTATGGCCTGAAGGTAAAATCCCTGAAAGTGCTCAATACAGTTTAGATGAGTTAAAGCGTCGTGGTCACCGTGTAGCCTTAGCAACTGGTCGTATTCAAGTGGATGCTAAGCGTTTCGCAGAGCAAGCGGGTCTTACTGATTTTGTAGCAGATGGTGGTCACAGTATCACTGTTAATAATGAATTGGTATCTATGATAGGTATGGATCGTGATGCATGCATTAAATATTTAGAGTATTTAGAATCACATAATATTCCTTGGGCTGTAACTGACCGCAATAAACTTGGTCGTATTACGCCGTATAAGGAAATTTTAGAGTGGCATCCTAATTGGGATGTATTTAAAACAACTGTAGACCCTAATTTTGACTTTCATAGTGTTGAAGAATTTTATAAGATTTATGTGTTTTTCAAAGAAGGAGAGGAAGAGGAGAAGGATATCGAGCATATGACACATAAGCTCATTCGTTATGGTGATGGCTGTGTTCTATATGAGCCTATGGAAAAGGCGTTGGGTATTCGTAATATGCTTGAACACTTTGGAATGAAGCCAAATCAAGCTGTTGTATTTGGTGATGGGTATAATGATTTATCTATGTTTAGACCTGAGTGGTTAAATATTGCTATGGGTAATGCGCGCCCTGAATTAAAGGCAAAGGCTGATTATATTACTACAGACTGTGATAAAGATGGCATCTATAATGCGTGTAAGCATTTTAAATGGATCGATTAATTATTGATAATTCCTCTAAATTAGGTGAAGTTTATATGAAGATTTGATTTTGTAGCTGTGGCTACAGAATTGGTGTAGTATAGTTAGTATAATGCGCTTAGTTTAATATTCATGTGTTAAAAGGAGAAGAGAAGATATGAACAATAAACGCAGATTATTTTCAACTTTACTTTGTGTAGCGGCATTGACAGCAGGTTTATTTGTTTCTGGTTGCGGCAGTGATAAAGCGGGTGGCATTGGCTCCGTAGTATCCTCCGTTGTTGATGGCGGTAGCGATGAGAAAGCAGCTGCTAAGCTTAATACACTTATTGATGCAACAAACAACTTCAATGGTGACAATGCAACTTGGGGTCAAAACTATGCGGATAGTTTGGCTAAATTAAAAGGTGGTTTCCAAGAAGGTGCTATTGGTCGTCAACCTCATTATGATACTTTAAAAGATGCTTTGGAAAAATCTAAAAAAGAAGGCTCTACGTTCAAAGAAGTTGATACAGAACGCGATAATGTATTAAATATTCTTAATGAATTAGTACCAACATTCAAAGATTTGAAAGCTTATGATGATTCTAAAGCTTACATGAACGATGGCGGTGCTAAAGGTAAAGAACTAGCAGCTAAATACGTAGCACAAGTAGAAAAATTTGATGCTGCTTATGCGAAGTTCAATGATGCTCTTAACAAAGCTAACACTGAACAAACTAAGAAACAAATCGAAAAATTGAAAAAAGACGGTAAAAAAGGCTATGCAGCAGCAATGGAATCTACGCTTCGCTTGACTAATCTTGTAGAAAATGTAGAAAAAGCTCCTAAAAATGCAGACAAACAAGCTGTAGAAAAAGAACTTAATGAAATTCAAACATTGCTTAAGAGCATAAATAATGATCGTGGAGAAGTGCTTGTTAACTCTTATAACTCTGTAGTTGGTTCTGTTCGTCAAGTACTTAACGATGCAAATGAAAACAACCTTAATGACATGATTGAGAATTTCAATAATTATATTGAGTCTTATAACAATACAACTCCAGATCAATTTGACTCTAAATAATCGAATTAACTACGTGATTATTTGAGGATTACAAAAACAGAGCTCCTTTGAAGCTCTGTTTTTTGTTGTTATATATTGTTATATTATTTTCTTATATTTTTAATCTCAATAGTGTCATAATATGATATACTAAAAAAGAGCCGCTCATGGGTTGAGCGGTTTTTCTATGTAAATTTTAAATCTACATTTTAGTTAAATATAATATTAGTATTTTGGGGGACATATGAACTGGAAACGCTTGGCTTTATGCGCAATGTTGGGGATTACAGTGCTTGGTACAACTGCATGTGGTACAAACAGTGGTGAACAACCACAAGGTAATACCGTGAAAGCAGAAACTGTAGCTATGCCCAATTTTACAAACGCACCAATTGCTGATGAATATGCTATCTTTGATACAAACTATGGTCAATTTAAGGTTCGTTTGTTAGGGTCTAAAGCACCGATTACGGTCAAAAATTTTGATTATCTCGTAAAAAAAGGTTTCTATAATGGTGTGACATTTCACCGTGTTATCGAAGGCTTTATGATTCAAGGTGGAGATCCTGATGGCACAGGTGCCGGTGGACCGGGCTATACAATTCCTGATGAATTCTCCAATGATTTACATTTCAATAAAATGGGCGTTCTTGCCATGGCAAACCGTGGCCCTAATACAGGAGGCTCTCAATTTTTCATTACCTTGGGACCTACGGATTGGTTAGATAATAAACACACCATCTTCGGTACTGTAGTACAAGGTATGGATGTAGTTGAAAAAATTGGCAAGGTTAAGACTGGTCGCAATGATAAGCCAGTAGAGCCAGTAATCATCAATACCATTACATTGGAGCCGATTACTGATGATGCGAAAAATGGTAAATAAGAAAAGTACTTCTCAAGAGTCTCTTTCTGGTGAATGTACATCTACACAAGAGGTACAAGGTATAATTGTAGATTGTGATACAATCTTGAACGACGCTAGTGTTCAAGGCGATGAATCAAAAGAAATGCACTATATTTACTTAGTGCGTTGCTCTGATGATTCTTTGTATTGTGGATGGACTACAGATCTCAAACGTCGAATAGATGCTCACAATGGACATATCCCAGGTGGTGCAAAATATACGCGAGGACGTCGTCCTGTGACCTTGGTATATGCTGAAAGCTTTCACCAAAAACAAGAAGCACAACGCAGAGAATATGCTATTAAACGTATGACGAAGACTAAGAAATTGAGACTCATTAAGGGTGCAAAATAGTCCTTGATTATGGTATAATATGATGATTAATTACTACCACGGAGGTTGAAAATGAAGCGGGTTCTAGTGTCCGTAAAGAGTGTACAACGAGATATGGATGGCAAGGATACCGTAGTGGAACTGATTTCCCCAGGTACGTCACATGAAAAGGGTAATGCTCAATATGTGCGTTACGAAGAATCTAGTGTGACTGGATTGGATGGGGTTAAGACGACCATTAAGATCCATGATGATTCTATCGTGTTGCTCCGAACAGGGGCTGTCAATATGCGTCATCAATACGTCCGTGGTGAAGAACGCGAAGCCGTATATGAAACACCATATGGTGATTTACATATGGCCGTAAATACTCATGAATTAACAGTAGACTTTCACGATGGTGTAGGTCATGTTCATTTAGGATATGATATTTCCGTCGAAGGTGAATGGCAATTTTATAATCAGTTAGATATAGACGTGCGGGAGGATATAGAGCATGGACATGAAGGAAATCCTGAAATCGGGGATTGAACAGGCATTACAAGATACGATTAACAGCGGTGATTTGCCGGCTGGGGAATATCCAGAAATCGTTCTCGAAGTGCCACCTCAAAAGGAATTCGGTGATTTTTCTACAAACATCGCTATGCAATCCGCTCGTGTAGCTCGTCAAAATCCTCGAGCTATTGCTGAAGCTTTGATTAGTCATATGAATTTTGCTTGGCTTGAACGTGCTGAGGTTGCCGGCGCAGGTTTTATTAATTTCTTTTTGAAATCTGATATGGTGTATGATACGTTAAAAGCCATTTTGAATGCTGGTACTGAGTATGGTGTTCAACCATTGCGTGCGCGCGATACGATTCAAGTAGAGTACGTAAGTGCAAACCCTACAGGACCATTGCATGTTGGTCATGGTCGCGGTGCTGCATATGGTAGTGCTCTTGTAAACTTGTTACGTGCAGCGGGTTACAATGTACAATCTGAATACTATATCAATGATGCAGGCAATCAAATCGACAACATGGCTATTTCCATTGAGTACCGTTTCCAAGAGTTACAAGGTGCTACATTAGTATTCCCGCCTAAACGCAATGAAGACGGTTCCATGCCTGAGTTCGATATTCCAGAAGGAGCATTAGTGTTCCCTGAAAATGGCTATCGTGGTCCAGATATTATTGAAACAGCGAAAGCAATTGCAGAACGCGAAGGCTTTGATAAATTAAATGCTATGAACGAAGCAGATCGTGTAGCCTTGTTTAAGGAAGAGGGCTTAAAAGAAAAATTAGCTCGCTTAGAGGAAACATTAAGAAACTTCCGCGTTACTTTTGATAATTGGTTCTCTGAACGTACAGTTCATGAAACGGATGAGATTCATCATTCCGTAGAGGCATTAAAGGCCCTTGGCAAAGTTTATGAAAAAAACGGTGCTTTATGGTTAAAATCTACTGATTATGGTGATGATAAAGACCGCGTAGTTATTCGTGATAATGGGGTTCCTACATATTTGGCGGCAGATATTGCGTATCATCGCAATAAATTTGATCGTGGCTTTAAAGAAATGATTGATATTTGGGGCGCTGACCATCATGGCTATGTATGTCGTGTAAAAGCGGCTATGGCGGCATTTGGTTATGACCCTGATAAATTAACAGTATTGTTATTACAAATGGTAGCATTGTTCCGTGACGGACAACTTGTTAAATTGTCTAAACGTAGTGGTGATAGCGTTACATTAGATGAATTGATTGAAGAGGTTGGCGTAGATGCGTCTCGCTATTTCTTCTTGATGCGTTCCTTAGACAGCCAACTTGATTTTGATATTAACTTGGCAAAATCTCGCAGTAATGACAACCCGGTGTATTATATCCAATATGCTCATGCTCGTATTCACAGCATTTACAACCAAGTGCGTGAAGCTGGCATCGCATTTGGCGATTATAGTGAAACTGATTTCACAACACTTACAAGTGAAATGGAATTAGAATTAATTAAGAAATTAGCTGAATATCCGGAAGAGGTCGTTCAAGCTGCTGAACATCGTGCACCTCATCGTATTGCTCGGTACTTATACGATTTGGCAAGCATGTTCCATTCATTCTACCGTCAAGGTCGTATCATTGGCGTAGATCCAGCGTTGCAACAAGCTCGTCTTGGATTAATCACAGCGATTGCCCTCGTTCTTCGTCAAGGCTTGGGTATTTTAGGTATTTCCGCTCCGGAAAAAATGTAATAGGTGGGAGGCATCATGGCAACTAAGTATATTTTCGTAACTGGCGGCGTTGTTTCTTCTCTTGGAAAGGGGATTACAGCAGCATCTTTGGGTCGCTTACTAAAAAACCGCGGTTTCAATGTAACGATTCAAAAATTTGATCCATACATTAATATCGATCCTGGTACGATGAGCCCTTACCAACATGGTGAAGTATTCGTAACAGATGACGGCGCCGAAACGGACCTTGATTTGGGGCATTATGAACGCTTTATCGATATTAACCTTAGCAAACGTTCTAATATTACAGCTGGTAAAGTATATTGGTCTGTAATCAATAAAGAACGCAAAGGTGATTACCTAGGTAGCACTGTACAAGTAATTCCACATATTACAAATGAAATTAAACAAAATGTTTACCGTGTAGGTAAAGAGGATAATGCTGATGTAGTTATCACTGAAATCGGCGGTACTGTAGGTGATATTGAAAGCTTGCCATTTATGGAAGCTATTCGCCAGGTGAAAAAAGAAGTAGGCCGTAACGATGTACTTTACATTCACGTTACGTTAGTGCCTTACATCAATGCCGCAGGCGAGTTGAAAACAAAACCTACACAACATAGTGTAAAAGAATTGCGTAGCATTGGTATTCAACCAGATATTTTGGTATGTCGTAGTGAGAAACATATCTCTGATGATATGAAAGAAAAACTTGCTTTGTTCTGCGACGTAGAACCTGAAGCAGTTATTGAAAATCAAACTTGTAGCTCTATCTATGAAGTGCCATTGATGATGCAAGATCAAGGTCTTGATGATATTGTTATCAAAAAGTTAGGTCTTGAAGATCGTCCATGTGATATGACTGCATGGAAAGAAATGGTTCATAAGATCTTGAATCCTAATAAAGATATTACAGTTGCTATCGTTGGTAAATATGTAGCGTTGCATGATGCGTATTTATCCGTAGTTGAAGCTCTAGATCATGCTGGTATTGCTACAGGTACTAAAGTGAATATTCGTTGGATTGACTCTGAAGAACTTGATGATACTTCTGTAGATCCTAAAGAGGTATTTGAAGGTGTTGAAGGTATCATCGTGCCTGGTGGCTTTGGTTCCCGTGGTGTAGAAGGTAAAATTCGCACAATCCAATACGCTCGTGAAAACAATATTCCATATCTTGGCCTATGCCTTGGCATGCAATCTGCAGTAATGGAATTTGCTCGTAACGTATGTGGCATGGAAGGAGCAACCTCTAGCGAATTCGATGAAAATGCTAAGTACAAAGTAATTGACTTGATGAGTGATCAAGTTGATGTAGATAAAAAAGGCGGTACAATGCGCCTAGGTATCTATCCATGCAAAGTGGAAGCCGGTACGAAAACTCATGAGGCTTATGGAGAAGATTTGATTTATGAACGTCATCGCCATCGCTATGAGTTCAATAATGAATATCGTCAACAATTGACTGATGCAGGCCTTGTAATTTCAGGTACATCTCCAGATGGCCGTCTCGTTGAAAGTATTGAAGTAAAAAATCATCCATTCTTTATTGGTACACAAGCACATCCAGAACTTAAATCTCGCCCAAATAATGCACACCCATTATTCCGTGGTTTCGTAGATGCAATCTTAGAACTAAAAAAATAGATTAAAGCGATGGGATCTATTTTATCTATTATAGGTTTATTTATATTAGCTGCACTCAAACTAGAGCAGTTTGTATATGGTAAATCGGGAAAAGAACAATCTACAACTGGTCACATAGCACGGAGAGGGCTTGCTAATATAGCGGGTTTAATAGCTTTTGATCACGCTACTGTGAACAGTAAGTCTGTTGTAGTACGTAAAAAGAAGAAAGATGCTCAGAAATGAGCACCTTTCTTTTTTTTGCTTACATCGAAAAAAATTGGAAAAATATATCGATAAATTTAAAAATAACGCTTGCAATATTGAATGATATTTGTTATTATATAGACAAAGATAGATATAGGTATGGTGTTAAGTACACCAATATAAATATATTCGTTAAATATGGAACTCAAATAAGGAGGACATAACATGTCTATTATCGGTAAACAACTTCCTGAATTTACACTTGATGCTTTCAAAAAACCTGAATTGGTAAAAGTTAGCACTGCAGACGTGTTGGGTAAATGGTCTGTATTCGTATTCTATCCAGCAGACTTTACATTCGTATGCCCTACTGAGTTGGAAGACGTACAAAACTCTTATGCAGAGTTGAAAGAATTGGGTTGCGAAGTTTACTCCGTATCTTGTGACTCCGAATTCGTTCACAAAGCATGGTCTGATGCTTCTCCAAGCATCAATAAAATCGAGTACTACATGTTAGCTGACAAAAAACATGAATTGGCTGACTTCTTCGATGTATTCCAAGAAGAATCTGCTATGGCTTACCGTGGTACATTCGTAGTAGATCCAGAAGGCTTCGTGCGTACAGCAGAAATTCATGATATGGGTATCGGCCGTTCCGCTGAAGAATTGGTTCGCAAAGTACAAGCTGCTCAATTCGTAGCTAAACATGGCGATCAAGTGTGCCCTGCACGTTGGAAGCCAGGTAAAGACACTTTGAAACCAGGTCTTGATCTTGTAGGTAAAATCTAATTAAGAAACTTATACTTAAATGCTAGAGTAATCTAGATAACTCCTCAAATGACATAAACACGGGCGCGCATCGTTTTCCTGACGATACGGTAAGTCCCAATACCAGATGAACCCTCTCCAATTCATCATGGTAAACCTCATATAACAAACTACAAACTATACGCAAAAGGACTGGCCTTCGGGCTGGTCCTTTTGTGTTGTTAATATCCCTTTATAAAAGTAGGAAATAAGTTCTTGCATTTTTATAGTGAGTGGTCTATAATGAAATTAATTCCTATTAATGTGAAAGGTTTTATAAATAGCTTTATAAATATAATATAAGCACTTTTTAATATGGGTGTGTTTAACACTAACGTTTACAAAGAAAGGCAAGATATATGAGGATTTCCACAAAAGGTCGTTATGCATTGATGGTTCTCATCGATTTGGCAGAGCAAGGGCAAGATAAACCAGTTTCCTTGCGATCTGTGGCAGAACGACAAGGCATATCTGAAAAATACCTAGAAGGTATCGTAGCTCGTTTAGGCGCTGCTAACCTAGTGGATAGTATCCGCGGTAAATACGGCGGATATCGATTGTCTAAAAGCCCTAAGGAGTACACAATTATTGAAATATTGCTTGCTACTGAGGAATCGATGGCTATCATATCTACCCTTGATGAAGGGGTGAGTACTGATACAGTAATCAACGAACGCACCGTTGGTTTCTGGGCAGGCTTACAAAACTATATTCATGATTATTTAGAAAACGTAACCCTACAAGATGTAATTGATGGGACTTACGCAAAACTTGATACAAAATATGATAATTGGGATGGTTCTATTTAATTAAGGAGTGACCACTATGTCTAAAATTGCTAAATCTTTTGTTGAATTAATCGGTAAAACACCATTATTGGCAGCTACACGTTTTGGTGCTAAATTTGGTGTAGAAGCAAATATTTTTGCTAAATTGGAATACTTTAACCCAGGTGGATCTGTAAAAGATCGTATCGCAGCAGCAATCATTCAAGCGGCTGTTGAGTCTGGTGAATTACAACCAGGTGGTACAATTGTAGAAGCTACATCTGGTAATACAGGTATTGGCTTATCTGCTGTAGGTGCCGCACTTGGCTATAAAGTTGTAATCGTAATGCCTGAAACAATGTCCATTGAACGCCGTAAATTAATGCTTGGTTATGGCGCTCAGCTCGTATTGACTGACGGTTCTCTTGGTATGAAAGGCGCTATTGCAAAAGCTAAGGAAATCGTAACGGCTACAGCTGGTGCTATTGAAGCAGGTCAGTTCGTAAATCAAGCTAATCCTGCAATTCACTACAGAACAACTGGCCCTGAAATCTGGCAAGATACTGATGGTACTGTAGATATCTACGTATCTGGTGTTGGTACAGGCGGTACGTTGACAGGTGCAGGTCGCTACTTGAAAGAACAAAACCCTGATGTACATGTGGTTGCCGTAGAACCAGCAGATTCTCCTGTATTGTCTAATGGTAAACCAGGCCCTCATAAAATCCAAGGTTTAGGTGCTGGCTTCATTCCAGATACATTGGATACTAACATTTATGATGAAGTAATACAAGTTTCTAACGAGGATGCTTTTGCTACATCTCAAGCCTTCGGTCACACAGAAGGCGTATTGGTAGGTATTTCCTCTGGTGCTGCGCTTTGGGCGGCTCAAGAATTGGCAAAACGCCCTGAAAATAAAGGTAAAAATATTGTAGTAATTCTCCCTGATACAGGCGAACGCTACTTATCTACAGCTTTATTCCCTGAAGTTTAATCACCTATCATGGTGAAAGCATAACAGTTGCTTTCTACTGGCTCAAACACATGGATGTTTCCCTGTATTTTACAGGGAGCATCCTTTTTTTCTGAATTCATTTGTTATTGTAATAGGTAATGTACTGAGTAGATAATGGTGCAGATTATTGATAGTGGGGGCGGGTCTTTTACAATAATATTTATTATTGAATACACAAGAAAATTATAATTGTATATAAAAAAGGAGCTACTAGGTAGCTCCTTTAGTATTTTGGTATGTATTTAATTGTAATTATCTACCGTTTTTAACAATATTATCCATCCAGTTGAATAATTCCTCTAGATCGTAATCACCAGAATGATCTACATCAAATGGTGTTGCCATATCTACTCTGTACCCAAGGTTTTGAGCACGCGTCCCTACGATTAAAGGAATTGCAACAGATGTATTGCTGTCAGCTGTGCCGTAACGGATACGATAGAATCGTGCATTTGTCGCAGCTGGAGAACCGAGATAGTTCATTGGGTTCATCATAGTAACAATCTTAGCATTTTCTACGTATACATCTTGATTAGTAGTTGTATCGTGTAATGCAGCAGTAATTGTAAAGTGATTATTATCTGTAGTACTTGTACCAAATAGACTGTTTTCACCAGTATCATTGGAACGGGAGTCAAAGGCGCCTGGCGCTTTAGAACGGCTTACAAAGTGGTTATATGCTTCCCAGTTAATGTCTTTGATAGTCCCTGTTTTATTATCACGTACAAGGTATGTATGCTTAGATAAATCAGTACCTTTAGCTTGTGCTTTATTAGCAGCAGTAATGATAAATTCTTTTACATAATTTTTGAAAGTACCATTACCATTCTTATCGAGTTTTAGGACACGACCTAGAGAGTCACGTAATTGTAAGTTATTTACGTAATCAGGGAAGTGTTCACTAAGCATTTTGGAGTATACTAGATCGTCTGCATTCAAGTTTACACGTTGCATTGTGCGTTGTGGTGGAGTAGAGTTGCCACCTACATTAGCTTGCGGTAATTCGCCTTGGCCCATAGTCACTTTGTTGAAGGATGTGATACCATTATAGCTCCATTCGTAAGCCATATCTGCCGCATCGAGGTTAGTGATAGGGGCATAGGCAGATGCTGCGTATACATTAGTTGCCGCGGTAGCTGCACCTAATGCTTGTAAATATGGTTGGAAGTCGGAGCTGTTACCAGTTGCACCTTGTAATAAGGATACACCACCGCCTGCACTTGTACCATTTGTGATAATTCGGTTTGCATTACCTGGCATAGTGGAATCGTTTGCATGCAAGTATGCCGTAGCTGCTTGTAAGTCAACGATTACTGCAGGTGCTTTACCGATGAAGTTACCATCAGATGCTTTGTTTGTACGGCCACGAGTAGATGGGGAAGCTACAACGTAACCACGAGATAATGCGTAAAGAACGCTGTTAGGTTTGCCATTTTCTACTTTTGAAGTCAAAGCTTGACTTGGCATATAACCGCCTACCGCATTTGGCATGAAGATAGGGGCTGTTTGCGCATTGTAACCGTTGATAGTGCCGTTGTTGAAGTATTCTTCTGGAACATAGATGTTCATGTATTGCTGATCGATATCGATTGGATTAGCCACGTAAGGGATATATTCGAAGGCGCGATATTTGATTTCCTTATTATCTACTGTAGTAGACATGGATTCGTAATTTTTCACGTCGAAGGCAAGGCTAATCTTTGTAGATGCATCGGCTTGCAATGGTGGATCCATTGGTTGGGAAAGAATATTCTTCTCTTCTGTTACAGGAGAGCCTTTTGTGGAGGCTGTATTACGAGCATCTACATAAGATTGTGGTAATTTGCTCTCTTGAACTTGTTTAGTCTCAGCTTCAGATTTATCTTTTGCCTCAGCTTGAGCCTTAGCAGCAGCTGCCGCTTCTTCTTTTGCTAGTTGTTCAGCAGCTAAACGTTCTTGTTCTTCTTGGATTGCAGCTTGTCTTGCAAGTTCCGCTTGTTTAGCAGCAATACGTTCTTGCTCTGCCTTAATAGCAGCTTCGCGTTCTGCTTTAGCTTTCTCGGCCGCGATACGCTCTTGTTCAGCTTTTAAAGCGGCTTGCCGTTGAGCCTCAGCTTGTTGAGCAGCAATACGTTCTTGTTCTGCTTTAATAGCCGCTTGACGTTGAGCTTCAGCCTGTTGAGCAGCAATACGTTCTTGTTCTGCTCTAATAGCTGCTTGTCGTTCGGCTTCGGCTTTAGTGGCAGCTTCGGCACGTTGGCGAGCTGCTTCTTCAGCAGCTAAGCGTTCTTCTTCAGCTTGTTGAGCGAGGATACGCTCACGTTCAGCTTTTAAAGCCGCTTGGCGTTGAGCTTCCGCTTGTTGAGCGATGATACGTTCTTGTTCTGCTTTAATAGCTGCTTGACGTTGAGCTTCTGCTTGTTGAGCGGCTAAACGTTCTTGCTCAGCTTTAATAGCCGCTTGACGTTGAGCTTCGGCTTGTTGAGCGGCTAAACGTTCTTGCTCAGCTTTAATAGCCGCTTGACGTTGAGCTTCGGCTTGTTGAGCGGCTAAACGTTCTTGCTCAGCTTTAATAGCCGCTTGACGTTGAG
>OLVP01000018.1_pt1 | contig 146547 bp, 134 predicted proteins | sample 1673281 | NCBI WGS metagenome assembly OLVP01 (sample SAMEA3178940, study PRJEB25190) | human gut metagenome | biome: human gut; feature: human-associated habitat; material: faeces | place: Austria | collected 2013
ACGGAATGCGACCGTTTTGCTCCGCAAATCCGGCCGTTTAGCTTCGCAATATGCAAGGTAGTCGCGTTCCACCTGGCTTATATATTTTTCCTCCATTGAAAACATCGTTTCTTTTTCCAGAAGATTAAATTCTGTCCGGAATTTAAAAAATGCAAGTGCTCCTTCTTTTACTTCTTCACTGCATCCAGACGTCAGTGCCCAGCCAAATGTTTCCGGAGAAGAAACCAGTGTATTTCCAGGGAAAGAAGAAAAACGAACACACTGTTCCCATCCGTCAGGGATCTGGTCGATCATCCAATATCCATTTGGAACCATAGCTGCTTTCCCGGTAAAAAAGTTATTGTATGACGTGTCAAAATCATTATACAGAGCATTCGATGTTGTATAGGAAAACAGTCGCTTTAAAGTATTTGCCAATTCCAGCCCGGAAGCATTCTGGTAGGTGTCCGGATAGATCAGCCTCATAAATTCAGCACCTTCTTCCGATGAAGAAGCGACTGCTGCACTTGCCAGTAACATAGGTGCCCATCCCGTTCCATCTGTATGTAGTGCCAGTGGCGTGATACCTGCGTTTGTAAGTTTGTCACAACACGCCCAGAACTCATCCCATGTTGTTGGAAAGGAATCAATGCCGGCTTTGTTAAACAATTCCTGATTCCAGAATATGCCGCAGCAGGAAAAAGCCGCAGTTGAAATTGGTGCAAGATAAATATTTCCGTCTGCGTAAGTGCAGCCTTCCTGTACAACAGGTTCGATCATGGAAGACCACTCTTCGTCTGCATCAATATATGGAGTCAGATCCACAATTCGGTTTTCTACAATCATTTTCTGATAAAAAGAAGGAAGCATTCGAAGATCTGTAAGAATATCCGGAAGTTCATCGGTTGCATTCAATCGTTTCAGGTTTTGACGATAGTCATCTTCTGTCTCTACGATCCAGTCAACATCCAGTTCATAGGTTCCTTTGTATTTTTTATTAAATGCTTCTACTACTTTCTGTTCATTTTTCGTTCCGGTAGATGGATCCACGGTCAGAATAATGGATATTTTTACTGGTTCTTTGGATTCTTCTGCCAGTTTTTTTTCAGATGTTTTACAGCCGGTCAGCAGGCAGATTATAAGTAGAAGTATAAACATACTTCGGATTGTTTTTTTGATATGTTGCTTTTTCATGATTCCTGCTCACCTCCTTTTGGCACTTTTATCGTACAGGTTGTACTTGCATCGGTTGTTTCGTAGTAATATGTAATCTTATCACCGTATTTTAACCGCAGTCTAGTCAGTATATTAAATACACCGTATCCATGTTTTTTGTCAGGAAATGCCTCTTTGATCTGAGAAATAGGTAAATGCGTAAGTCCGTTGATCTTTTCTACTATATCTTTATTCATTGGCATGCCGGTATTATAGACAGATAGCACCAGAACATCCTTTTCTTCTGTAATCCGTATCCGTATATAGCCCCCTTCATAGATTTCACTGAATCCATATTTTACTGCATTTTCTACTAATGGCTGAAGAATCAGCTTCAGGATTTTATTTTCTTTTGCATTGACCTGACAGTCAATTTCATATTCAAACAGATCTGCGTTTCGGATCTGCTGGATTTCCATGTAGCTTTTCACATTTTCCAGCTCATCTTCTACGGATACAATATCACTTCCTTTACTGAGGCAGAGGCGCAGGTACTTTGAAAGAGCCTGAATCATACGCATGGTCGTTTCCTCTTTGTTCATACGCGCAAGCATATAGATGGTATCCAGTGTATTATACAGAAAATGTGGGTTGATCTGACTGATCAGCATATTTAATTCACTGGTGCGCAGTTCTTTTTCCTGTAATTTAATTTCGTTGACAAGTTGTTCAATATTGCCAAGCATTTCATTGTAAGAATGTCCAATCTGATCTAATTCCGTGTTTGTGTGAAGTGCCGGCATATGTGTATAATCTCCACCGTCAAATCCAGTCATATATGTGGTGATTTCCTGGATCGGTCTGGTGAACCGATTAGAGAACAAGATACTGAGTAATAGGGCTAATACCACAATAATCAGGTAAATCAGAACCAATACAATTAAAATCTGGGTGGTCTGACTTGTAACAACTTCATTTGGCACATACGTAAAGATGGAAAACGAACAGTCCTTTTGATAGTAAGCAGACAGATAACCACCCGTTACAGCCTCTCCATTGAGAATAATTCCCGTATCAGAGGATTTTTTACATGCGCTTATCAAAGTTTTCGTCACATTGTCCGGCAAGACAGTGTTTTTCTGATTCAGAGCATAAATATTTCCATTCTGATCCATTATTCCGGTTAGAATGGAAGAATCTGCCTTTTCGGAATCCATCGTTACGATATGATTCAAAAAGGAAGGATTCATTTTCAGAATAATAATTCCCGGTTCACTTGGATAGTCCAGAGAATGAACATATCGGGTGATGAACAAGGAATCTTCTTTTCCGTTAAAGAGTGTATCTTTTGCAATGAACCAGACTGTTTTTGCGTACTCTGTACCAAGCTTCTTCTGAAACACAGTGTTTTTAATGTCAAAAGCATCTACATAACCATAGGATCTGGTATATACGTTTCCTTTATTATCCATATAACAATAATCTTGAATAGAATCCAGATCCAGATATGAGAAATATTTGCCAACGGCATTCTTTTCATTATCAGTCAGTTCTTCTGCGTTCAGACTTTTTTGGATCGTTTCATTAAGAATAGCTTCTGCAGTCACTTCTTTCGATTTCGTATAAAGATTATCCAGTAAAATTCCCATCTTCTCGTCTGCAAACTCGTATTTTTCTATAATATTATTTTTTAAAGTATGGTGCATATAACCCCATACTCCGATCATAGATAATAAAAGTGCAAGAAGAAGTAATATAAGCGTAGATTTTAAATATTTTTTCTGGATACCTGAACTTAAATGCTTTTGCTTCATACTTCGTATTCCTTTTTATACTCACTTGGCAGTTTTCCGGTATATTGCTTGAATAATTGTGAAAAATAAGAAGGATTGCTGATACCAACTTCTTCACAGATTGTTCGGACACTGGTATTTCCTTCTTCCAGCATTCTTTTTGCTTTATCCATACGTTTTTTGACCAGGTACTGTTTAAAAGTCATATGGAAGGTGCTTTTAAAGATACGTCCAAAGTAAACCGGGTTTAAATATACATGAGCTGCTGTTGCAATGATTGACAAGTCTTCCTCTTGAAGATGTTCTTCGATATAAGCGACAGCTTCTGCCATGTATTCTTTAAAATAACCCGCTTCATTTTTTCCGGCTTCTTCCTGACGCAGTTCTATTGCACGGCATAAAATTTTGTAGCAGACATCTACTGCTTTTACAGCCGGCAGATGATTCAGGTTAGAATAATAATTTGCAAATTGATTTTTCATATCCTCGTTCATACCATAGGTGTCCAGAAGCATGAACTGTACTCGGAGCATAACTTTATGAAGGTACTGGCATTGCCGTGCTTCTTCTTTTGGAAGATGGTAAATAAAATCAATAAATGTTTCTTTTAGTTCCACAAAATCATTTTTCCGTATGCTGTTCATAATCCGGATTTCCCTGTCTTCAGAGAACTGCTTCGAATCGTCTTCCTGTTCTTCTAAATCTTCTGGAATTGTAAACGCACTGGCACCGGAAGCACTGGCAATTCCAAATAATTTTTGTGCTTCTTCATAGCTTTTCCGGATTCCGGATATCCCTTTATATGGCTTGGAAATAGAAGCGATGACCGGACATTTTTCTTCATTCTTTGCCTGCTCTAATAAAGTTTTGATCTGCCTTACTGCATTTTTTTGCTGAGTTTTTATAATGAAAACATAATTGCCGTCTTCCCCTTCAAATTTCCAGTACGAAAAATGTTCAAAAACATGTGCTTCTATTTCCTGGATTACGGCATATCTGGATGCTTCATAATCTAAAGAATTTGTAATTTTATAAATTAAATCAATATCGGCGCACACTGTGATAAAAAAATCATGATTATCCGGCAAATCATGAAGTACAGAGAATACTTCTGTAATCTTTTCCTCCGGGATCAGATTCTGAACATATTTTTGTATTACGACCTGCAGAAAACTGTCACCGTCTTTTAAAAGGAGTTGTTCCCAGCTTTCGTATTTTTCTTCACTGCGTAGCTGTTTGATACATGTGTTATAGGCTCCGGTCATTGTGGAGCGAAGCTGTTCATCATCAATTGGTTTTAAAAGATATGCGTAGGCGCCAAGATCACAGGCATGTTTTGCATATTCAAAATCACGGTATGCACTAAGTACTACAAAAAGACATGAGATCTGTTCTTTTTGAATTTCTTCCATAACCATAAGTCCTGTCATTTGCTTCATTCGAATATCGGTTAGAACGACATGTGGCTGTTCACGTCTGATGACTTCCAGTGCCTGAACTCCACTTTTGGCAGATCCGACAACCTCAAATCCCATGCTCTCCCAGTCATAGGTATCTAAAAGTCCCCGTAATAAAATTGGTTCATCGTCCACAATTACCAGTTTTAGTAATTCCATTCTTTTTCCTCACTTTTTTTTATGAATCGGCCGAATTTATCTGATTGTGCATCAACATGTTTTATTTATACTTTTTAAAGCAATTGTTATAGATCAGATGCCGCATGTTTTCCTGCCAGATAACCGGTAGCCCATGCCCACTGTAGATTATAACCGCCACAAATTCCATCAACGTCAAGAAGTTCTCCGGCAAGATAGAGATCTTTTGTAATACAGGACTGCATCGTCTCCATATCTACTTCTTTTAAGCTGACACCGCCTGCGCTAACTTGAGCATTGTCAAACCCGTTGGTATCAGAAATGTTTAACCTGCAAGACTTTATGACCTCACACAGTCTTGTAAGTTCTGCTCCTTTGATCATATTTAGTTTCGCAGAAAAACGGATGCCTGAGATTTGGAGTATTTCCGGAATTAGTTTTGTGTGAAGAATTCCGGTCAGAAGGTCTTCCGGTTTTGCCTTTTGGTTCTCGCTCAGGTGCTGAAGCTTTTTGCTAAATAGTTCTCTAAGTGAAGCTTCCTCTAATTCCGGCAGAAAGTCAATCATAACCTGCGCATTTTTCTTTTCATATAAAGCCCTGGAAATATAGCGGCTGACTTGGAATACAGGAATTCCGGATATGCCATAATTGGTAATCTGAAGTTCACCGGTATCTGAGGCAGCCATACGCCCATTGATCAAGGCTGTTACTTTTGCATCTGTCCTGACTCCGGAAGCTTTTTGAAAGGCAAAATCCTTTACTTTTAACTGCACCAGTGCCGGAACAACCGGCACAACAGAATGCCCCAGTGATTTGACAAGGGTATAACCGCTGCCATCAGAGCCGAGTTTCGAAGAAGCCTTTCCGCCGGCTGATAAAATGATGCGGTCAGCTTGAATTTTTTCGCTGCCGGTCTCAATCTGGAATCCTTTTTTTGTCCGGCATATGGATGTCACTGCGTTCTCACGTCTGATGTCTGCGCCCAGCTCTTTTAAACGATTATCCAGAACAGAACGGACGACAGATGCCTGATCACATCTTGGATAAATGTATCCATTTCTGGATTTCATCAGAAGTCCCAGATTTTCGAAAAAACGAATTGTATCCGAATATCCAAAGGCTTTTAGAACAGAAGAAATCAATTGCGGCTCATCACTTCGGAAATAATCCAAAGACATGTTTTTATTTGTCAGATTACAGCGCCCATTTCCGGTAGACAAAATTTTCTTTCCAAGAATATCCTTCTGATCAAAGATAATGACATGAATGTCTGGATTTGTCTCAAGGGCGGTGATGCCCGCCAACATACCGGAAGCACCGCCTCCGACAATTGCAAGTGTTTTCATATCTGAACTCCTTAACTTTATATTATAACTTTGTTACAAGGCCTTCTCTTACCAGATACTCTAAAGACATTAATATTCCAAGCTTTGCATGCTGCCATGTAAGTCCGCCCTGGAAATACACTGCATATGGCTCTTTGATCGGGCCATCGGCACTCAGCTCGATAGAGGATCCCTGAACAAATGCTCCGGCTGCCATAATCACATCACTGTCATATCCTGGCATCGGCCATGGTTCTGGTGTGACATAGGAATCAACCGGGGCAGCAGCCTGGATTCCCTTACAGAATGCGATGACACCTTCCGGTGTTCCAAGTTCTACTGCCTGAATAATATCGTGGCGGCTCTCCGTACCATTTGGAATGACACTGTAACCTAATTTTTCGTAGATGTTTGCTGCAAAGATGGCTCCTTTTAAAGCACCTGCTGTCACAGTCGGTGCCAGGAAAAGTCCCTGGAAGAAGGACTGCATGACACCAAGAGATGCACCAACTTCCTTTCCAAGTCCTGGAGAAGTCAGGCGGTATCCACAATTATCAATCAGATCTTTTCGTCCTGCGATATATCCGCCAATTGGCGCAAGTCCACCGCCCGGGTTCTTGATCAGGGAACCAACGACCATATCTGCACCCACATCACTTGGCTCAATCGTCTCTACAAATTCACCGTAACAGTTATCGACCATACAGATAACGTCTGGTTTGATACTCTTTACAAATGCAATCAGTTCTCCAATCTGTGAGACGGAAAAGCTTGGTCTTGTCTGATATCCTTTGGAACGCTGGATTGTTACAAGCTTTGTCTTTTCATTGATTGTTTTTTTGATATTGTCATAGTCAAATGCACCGCCTTCCAGAAGATCTACCTGGCGATAGGAAATTCCGTACTCCGCAAGAGAACCATTCGATGGGCGGATTCCAATGACTTCTTCCAATGTGTCATAAGGTTTTCCGACTGGAGATAGAAGCTCATCGCCCGGGCGCAGATTTGCAGCCAGTGCCAGTGCCAGTGCGTGAGTTCCGCATGTGATCTGTGGTCTTACAAGAGCACTTTCTGTATGAAAAATCTCTGCGTACACTTCTTCCAGTGTGTCACGTCCCGGGTCGTCATAACCGTATCCGCTGGCGTATTTGAAACAGCCGGCATTGACTTTACATTTCTGCATTGCATGCACGACTTTCAACTGATTGTACTCTGCCACTTTGTCGATGGCATCAAAACGTTCTTTTAAAGTTCCTTCAATCTGGCTTCCGAAATCGTAAACCTCTCTGCGTATTCCCATTTCCAGATACATATCTTCTATATTTAACATGATTGTTCCTCCAAAATATCTTTTTTAATAGATTCGAGCATCACTTCCAGAATCTTATCTTCATCATAATTGTAATCTTTTTTATTAATCCATGTCACATGCTTCTCTCGCTTGAACCATGTAATCTGACGTTTTGCAAAATGTCTTGTATCTCGTTTGATTTTGTAAATGGCATCTTCTAATGTGCATGCTCCGTCCAGATAGTCCAGAATTTCTTTATATCCAAGTCCCTGCATAGAAACCATACTGCGGTCATAGCCACGCGCTTTTAAAGCCTTAACTTCCGCGACAAGCCCCTCTTCTATCATCTGGTCGACTCGTAGATCTATACGGCGGTACAGGTTCTTGCGGTCATCATTTAAGATAAAATATACAAATTGATAGGGCGACTCTTTTTGCCGCTCTGTTTCATTGTGTTCAGAAATTTTCATTCCGGTTTTCTGATAAAATTCCAATGCCCGAATGACCCGCTTTATATTATTTGCATGGATAGTTTCTGCCGACTTTTGGTCCACTTCGCGAAGTTTTTCATGAAGTGCCTCTGCGCCATGTTCTTCTGCAAATGTTTCTAATTCTGCGCGGAGCGAGGTGTCATTATCATTATCTGTAAAATCAATATCATAAAGTAGTGCCTGAATATAAAATCCGGTTCCGCCTACTACGATTGGAATATGCCCGGCAGCATAGATCTTTTTCATAGCTTCTTTTGCCATCTGTTGAAAACGGACAACATGAAATTCATCGTCTGGTTCCAGTTCATCTACTAAGTAATGTGGAACATGCTGCATTTCTTCCGGACGGATTTTTGCGGAACCAATATCCATATATTTGTAGACCTGCATGGAATCTGCAGAAATAATCTCACCACCGATTGCTTTTGCAAGACCAATGGAAGCCTTTGTTTTACCGACTGCAGTAGGTCCGGTGAGAATGATTAAAGGTTGTTTTTGCATGATATATCTTCCCTTACATTTTTCATATTCGATATTAAACAATACGTTTGAATTTCTTTTCCAGTTCGCGCCTTGACATGGCGATAATGGTGGGTCTCCCATGTGGACAGTGATAAGGATTGTCCAGTGACAGAAGTTCCGTGATCAATGTGTCTACTTCTGCAGCGCTCAATCGCATATTTCCTTTGACAGCTGCCTTACAGGACATAGATGCAATCTTTTCGTCAATCAGATTAGATGGCGCATTTCGGTTGATTTCATCAGACAGACTGTCAATCATCTCCATGAGCAGTTCTTTTTTTGCAATACTGAACAGATTGTCCGGTACAGCGCGGACTGCATAGGAATCCTGTCCGAATTCTTCTATCTCAAAACCAATCCGCGTGAACTGATCCATATAAAGCCTGAGAAGTTCTGCCTCCTGCATAGACAGATTCAGTACGATTGGCGGACTAATAAGCTGAGAAGTAAACTCCCGTGTCTTCATGCCCTTCAATGTCTGTTCATACAGAACTCTCTCATGAGCTGCATGCTGGTCGATAATATATAAGTTATCATGAAATTCTACCAGCCAGTAAGTATCAAAGACCTGGCCGATAATCTTATGTTCAGCTTTTGCCTGTGGCTCCAGAAGTTTTTCTTCAAAGAAATTGAGCTGCTGTGGTTTTTCCGCAGGAACTTGTCTTGCAGTGTAATTTGGCATCTCTGCAATCTGAGAGCCTTGTGCCTGCATATTTTGTTGTGGTTCATATGAGCTTTGTGCCTGCACACTTTTCTGCGGTTTATAGGAGTCAGGAGCTGGTATATTTTTCTGTGGTTTATAGGAATACGGCACTGGTACATTTTTCTGTAGGTCACAGGCATCTGTATTGGAAGAAGCAGGTGTTGTTTCTTGCTTATTTTCGTGCAGCGCTTCATGGTAAGAATATACTCTCTTCTTCATCTCATTCATAAAGTATTGCAGCTTTTCATCTTCATTTTGTGGTGACTGCAAAGAGGCTCGCAGCTTTTCGGTATGTTCTGCCTCACTTTTTTTTGGCAGATCCATCTTTGACTCTTTCGGTTCTTCTGGAAAATTACTTTTACAATCTTTCGGTTCTTCTGGAATTTTTATATCATCCAATGTCACTTCGGGAATCAGCTCCCGTTCATGTAGTCCGTCATCGACAGCCGCAAACAGGGTATTATAAATCTCCTGCTGATTATTAAAACGGACATCCATTTTGGTCGGATGCACATTAACATCTACATGTTCTGTGTCTACGTCCAGGTAAAGCACGACAAATGGGTATTTGTGCTGCATAGTAAAATCTTTATATCCGTCTTCAATTGCCTTGGAGATGATACTGCTCTTAATGTATCTTCCATCTACGAAATAATTTTCAAAATTACGGTTGCCGCGGGAAATCAAGGGCTTTCCAAGATATCCGGTAATGTGGATTCCTTTTCTTTCAAAATCTACTTCAATCAGATTCGATGCAATCTCCCGTCCGTATATATGATAGATGACATCCTTCAAATTTCCATTGCCGGAAGTATGAAGTTTAACCTGACCGTTGTTGATAAAACGGAAGGAAACTTCCGGATGAGACAACGCCAGTCTTGTGACCAGGTCTCCGACGTGACTTGCCTCTGTCATAGCAGTTTTTAAAAACTTTCTTCTGGCAGGTGTGTTGTAGAAAAGCTGTCGGATCAAAAATGTCGTGCCGTCCGGGGCACCGGCATCTTCAAGTGATTCTTCCTTTCCACCGGCAATCTTATATCGCACGCCAAATTCTGCTTCCTTTGTCTTGGTCAGAAGCTCTACCTGAGAGACCGCTGCAATACTGGAAAGTGCTTCGCCACGGAAACCAAGAGATGAAATGTGTGCAAGATCCTCTGCACTTCGGATCTTACTTGTAGAATGGCGTAAAAATGCAGCACGGACATCTTCTTTATCAATTCCGATTCCGTTGTCAGCGATTCGCATAAATGTAATGCCGCCTTCCTTGATCTCGACAGTTACAGCAGTCGCACCGGCATCAATTGCATTCTCAGCAAGCTCTTTGACTACGGATGCCGGACGTTCTATGACTTCCCCGGCGGCAATTTTATCAATTGTAATCTGGTCTAATACCTGTATCTTACTCATGGTCTACCACCTGTTTTTTAATTTGTTCTGAAGCTGATAAAGGGTATTGAGTGCTTCAATTGGTGTCAGGTTTCCAAGATCAAGCTCTTTTAACTCTTTTAATACGTCATCATCTTTCACTGTATCGAACAATGACATCTGAGCCAGATCCACGTCATCATATTTTTTCGTCTTAGGTTTTGGGGCACCCAAAACAGCAATATCTTTGATCCGGCTTGTAATATCCGTCTGAACCAGTTCTTCTACAATTTCCTTTGCCCGGTCAGTAACAGACTCCGGCACCCCGGCAAGCTTCGCTACCTGGATACCATAACTTTTGTCCGCACCACCTTTGACAATTTTTCTAAGGAAAATGATATCGTCGCCGTTCTCTTTAACAGCAATGCAATAGTTATTCACGTTATCTATTTTGCCTTCCAGCTCGGTCAGCTCATGGTAATGTGTGGCAAATAAAGTTTTAGCACCAAGAAGTTTGCTGTTACTGATATGTTCGATGACTGCCCAGGCAATGCTGAGCCCATCAAATGTACTCGTTCCACGACCAATCTCGTCAAGTATTAAAAGACTCTTGCTAGTGGCATTTCTTAAAATATTTGCGACTTCCGTCATCTCAACCATAAATGTACTCTGACCACTTGCCAGATCATCAGAAGCTCCTACACGGGTAAAAATACGGTCTACCAGACCGATGTCGGCTTTGGCGGCAGGAACAAAAGAGCCAATCTGAGCCATCAGGACAATCAGGGCTGTCTGGCGCATGTAGGTAGACTTTCCGGCCATGTTCGGTCCGGTTATAATTGCAATCCGGTCTTTTTTATCGTTCAGATATGTATCATTGGAAATGAACATATCATTTGGAATCATTTTCTCAACTACCGGGTGACGGCCCTCTTTGATGTCAATGACACCTTTTTCATTTATCTTCGGACGCACATAATTATTTTGCTCTGCAACAAGAGCCAGAGAAGCCAATGTATCAATCTGGGCGATCACTTTGGCAGTTTTCTGGACACGGACAACATCTTTGGCTACACGGCTTCGGATATCACTGTAAAGCTCATACTCCAGAGAATAAAGCTTATCCTCCGCACCGAGAATCGTATCCTCCAGTTCTTTTAATTCCGGAATAATATAACGCTCTGCATTGGCAAGGGTCTGTTTTCTTGTATAATAATCCGGAACCAGATCTTTAAAAGAATTGGTTACTTCCAGATAGTAGCCGAATACTTTATTGTATTTAATCTTTAGATTTTTAATGCCGGTTTTCTCACGCTCGTCACTTTCCAGTTTTGCAAGCCAGTCTTTCCCGTCAGACTTAGCCGAGCGGAGCTTATCGACTTCCGGATTATACCCGTCGCGGATAATACCGCCTTCCTTCATGGCAAGCGGCGGATCTTCTTTGATTGCATCTTTGATCAGTGTGCACAGATCTTCCAGCGTATCTAAATCTTCATAAAGTTCTTTCAAAAGCGGACTTGTCATCTCACTTAAAATATATTTGATATGTGGCAGCATAGAAAGAGAACTTTCAAAAGCGATCATATCTCTCGGGTTCGCAGACTGATATGTAATCTTGCTGACCAGACGCTCAAGATCGTAGATTGGCGACAGATATTCCCGGATCTCTTCTCTTGAAATCGCGTTATCTAAAAGCTCATTGAGAGCATCCAGACGTTTCTCAATATCATATTTCTGAACCAGTGGCTGTTCAATATATTTTCGTAGATTTCTGGCACCCATGGCGGTTTTCGTCTTATCCAGTACCCAGAGAAGGCTTCCCCTCTTCTGCTTCTCTCTTAAAGTCTCACAAAGTTCAAGATTCCGTCTTGTAGCACTGTCGAGAAGCATATATTTTCCGGCAGCATATGGAATCAGACGTGACATATGGGAAAGAGATGTCTTCTGAGTCTCTTTCAGATAGATCAAAAGGGCTCCGGAAGCAATGATTCCACAGTCATAATCTGCAAGGCCAAGACCAGTCAATGATCCGACTTTGAAATGTTCTTTTAATGTATCCTGACAGATCGCATCATCAAAATACCATGGATCCAGTGAATAAATGGTAATTCCAAGGCGGTTCTTCAAATCTTCGATGTTCATGCCACTCATGAAAAATGCTTCATTACAGATAATCTCCGATGGCATAAGTTTATAGATTTCGTCAAACAGTTTTTCTTCTGTATTAATCTCCGTAACAAAATAATCGCCGGTCGTAACATCAGCGACAGACAACCCAAAACGATCTTCCATGTAAACAACACACATAATGTAGTTGTTCTTTGTCTCGTCTAATGCCTGCATATCCAGGTTCGTTCCAGGTGTGGCAATCCGGACAACCTCACGTTTGACGATTCCTTTTGCAGTTGCCGGATCTTCCATCTGTTCACAGATGGCGACCTTGTAACCTTTAGATACGAGCCGGTTCAGATAACCGTCTACTGCATGGAACGGGACACCGCACATCGGTGCACGTTCTTCCAGTCCACAGTTTTTCCCGGTAAGGGTGATGTCCAGTTCTTTTGATGCTACCAGTGCATCATCAAAGAACATCTCATAGAAATCTCCCAGTCTATAAAATAAAATGCAGTCTTTGTATTCTTCTTTTGTTTTCATATACTGCTGCATCATAGGTGTTAATTCAGCCACTTTTTTATCTCCTCTTGTGTAATACTTGTGAATTCAGGAATGCCATTGGCAATCTCGAAACTTCGGCATCTTTATATTATAACATCTCATCCTGTTTCATGAAAGTCGAAATTTTAGACAAACAGGAAAAGATTAGTTATCACTACCTGCCACATGTTTATCAAATATCAAAAGGGATGATGTAACACTACCAAATGCGGTAATGTGGCATTGGTTCTCTATAGAACCAATGAAGCAGATATCCGGACAGAAGGATACCCATAGTACATAAAAAAGAAAAAATAAGCGCAAAGGGAAGGCAAATCTGCCCCCATAACTGCAATGGCATATCCGAATAATCCCAAACTGCCAGGTGATACCATTTGTTTACGATAATTCCAGTGATAAATTCCATACTCACAACAAAGATCGTACAACGTGTAATCTGTCTTGGCAGAGCATCCTGCCATTCTGTCAGCCGTCCCTGCCATGTAAAAAACTGCATACACAGTCCGCCAAGCATGAACATACTTATATGTGAAAAACCGCGAAATAAGACTTCAATCCCATAATAAATACATCCTCCGACAGCCCATAGTACAAGATATTCACTTATATTTTTTAAATAAATGTTTTTCTTTGATAAGCTATTCTTCATATAAAAACGCCCTCACTATCTGTTCTTACAAAATAGTGTGAGCGTTTTCTACTCGTTTTATCAATATCATCACTGGTATATTTTTCTATACCTGTTCTCCAATATAATAGAAGCCTTTACATTGATCCAGCTTCACATTGACATAATCGCCGATCATAGATGCATCTCCCCGGAAATGAACAAGAATGTTATTGCTGAGTCGTCCGGTCACCATATGGTCATCATGGTCACTGACAGATTCAACCAGCACTTCCTGAACGGTTCCTTCATGTACAGCACATACCTCTGCTGCAATTGTCTGAACTTCTTTCAGTAGACGGTCAAAACGATCTTTTACAACTTCCTCCGGAACCTGATCTTCCATTGTGGCAGCAGGCGTTCCGGTTCTCTTGGAGTAGATAAATGTAAACGCACTGTCGTATCGCACTTTTCTTACAATATCTAAAGTTTCCAGAAAGTCCTCTTCTGTCTCACCAGGAAATCCGACAATAATATCTGTTGTCAGAGAGATATCCGGCACAGCGGCACGGATTTTATCTACCAGTTCCAGATACTGTTCTTTTGTATAATGGCGGTTCATCTTCTTTAAAATACGACTGCTTCCTGATTGTACGGGAAGATGAAGGTGTTTACAGATTTTTTTACTCTTACCCATCACTTCGATCAATTCATCAGAAAGATCTTTTGGGTGGGAAGTCATAAAACGGATTCGATGAAGTCCCTCGATTTGCTCGATTTTTTGTAGTAGTTCTGCAAAGGACAACGGTTCTTCCAGGTTCTTTCCGTAAGAATTTACATTTTGTCCAAGAAGCATAACTTCTGTGACACCATCAGCTACAAGACGTTCGATTTCCCGCACAATTGCTTCTGGTTTACGGCTTCTCTCACGTCCTCTTACATATGGCACGATACAGTAACTACAGAAATTATTGCAGCCAAACATAATGTTGACTCCGGATTTAAAGGAATATTTTCTGTCATTTGGAAGATCTTCGACAATCTTATCAGTATCTTTCCAGATATCAATGACCATGCGGCCACTTTCGTAAACTGCAGTAATTAGTTCCGCAAATTTATAAATGTTATGTGTGCCGAAAATCAAATCTACGAAGCGATAGCTTGTACGAAGCTTTTCTACAACTTCAGGTTCCTGCATCATACAGCCGCACAAGGCAATCTTCATATGTGGATTTTTCTTTTTATGTGACTTTAACTGACCAAGGCGTCCGTAAACTCTCGTATTCGCATTTTCCCGGACAGTACATGTATTAAAGATTACAAAATCTGCCTCTTCTTCAGACGCTTCTTCGTAGCCTATTTCAAGTAGAATTCCACGTAATTTTTCTGAATCGCGCGCATTCATCTGACACCCAAAGGTTACGGTAGCAAAGGTCAATGCTCTACCAGCCTTTTCTGATTCTCTTCTGACATATTCTTTCGCTTTTTTTATAAAATAATACTGTCTCTCAGGCTCAGTTGTTGGCGCTTCTTGAGTTATATCAATATCGTCGATGTCTCTATATGTATTCATTTTAAAAGTCCCTTTCGTAAATAAACATAATTAACTCAGATTATTATACTTTAGGAAATTTGATTTTTCAATGGATATTCGAGAAATGATGATTTTATAGAACTAAATAGCAAAATTACAATTCTAAACAAGCCAAACGGAAATGGCAGCGCACTCAGAGTCTTCGATAATAATAAAGATGGTACCGTGGCTCAGGCTTGGAAACAAGTCTAATTAATTACAAGTATCCCTGAAGCGTGGTATGTTGCATATCCATTAAAGCCTGTGCTACCCATATGTACTGAGCCATCTTCATAGAAAGAAAAGATGTCTTCACCTACTGGTTGCCCTGCAACATTTATATGACCGAAGGGGAATTCATATCGCACGTACCTGCGCAAACGTGCGAATAGCAGATACAGGAGTCGAACCTGTTATTTCTTGCTTAGGAGTTCAAGTCCATACTGGAAACCTATATTATTTTAAGTTAATACAAGTCAAGTAAAGCATTGATTTTTCTACCTTTCCTGTAAATCCATGTCAAAATAAGAAAACTGAAAATCATCTAAGTTAAGCACCTCTCGCTGACAAATGAGTGACATTGTCACCCTGAGGGTTCAACCATTCCGTTCCTACGAATTCATATTTATGGCTACCATTCTCACTCTGTATGCGGTAATGATAACACTGTTTTCTTATTAGATTACTTACATTATAACGTGTGTGGGGTCGGATGTCGATTGTTTTTTGACCGTTATTTACTTCAATTTTCCATCATTTATAAATGAAAATATACCATCTTTCTTATCTGTTCAATAACTATAGTTTCCAAAGCATATTAACTATTTAATATCATCAAAAACTATTCGCATAGAAGTATGTTGCAACGAAACCATAGGCTTTCCATTTGAGGTTGCATCTAAATTCAAATATCTTACTCCATTTCTTATAATAAACGGCTTATTCTCTTCTCCTTCTTGTATTTCTATAGTTGGTCGCTCCGTTACAAAAACTTTTTTTGCATGTAATGTCCCTACCTCAAACCTTCTATCACTCCTACTATTCAATAGATAAAACCAGTCAATATACAAGTTCTCAAATTTATCATACATACAGATAAACATTTCCGCTGCTTTTTCCGTATTCTTGTTAAAATAAATATCATCATTCATAAATAATTGTAGCTGAAATTGTTTAGAATCATGAAGATAATAAACATCCATTATATATGAAGGATATTCCATACTTCTATCTAATTCAGCCGCTTTTTTATCAATCGTAAATGCTTTAGCCTTATTCAAATCTTCAGATAAAATATGAAGATTTGAATATGTGCAATTTAAACCGTCATTGTCCAAATGTTCAATTATGTTCCCCTCTGATTGCATTCGATCAATATTTTCTGCTCCATAAATAAACCCTAACACAAATTCATGAAAATAAAGATTCAGCTTGCTATTATGCAAATAAGGATGCTCACCATCTTTGTATGTCCAAGTATATTTTTTTACTTCTTCTAGTAAAGCTGAATCATTTGTTATTCTAGCAACCTTACCTTTCCACTGCTCTCTTCTTAATTCAATAACATTACCTATTATACTTATTTCCATTTGTTTAGGCATAATTTATCAACTCCTCTCGCCATCCCCCTATCACAATATCTTTCTAGTTATTTTGATACAATTTCATATTCTCCCATGCATCTATTGATGGTCTTTTCCCCTCTGGAACTTGCTCAAGACACTGATTCATTCCTTGATACTTATCAATCCAATAATTCTCTGCACTGGCAAGTCTCTGTGCATCCTTATAATAATTATCAAAGCAATATGGTACTTCTTCTAATAAAGAAATAAGAATTGTGGCTTTGGGATCCTTATATGCAGCAATAAGAGAGCTAACATGCTTTCCATTTTCAATATCTAATTTATGTTTTTCAGCCCTGATAACTAATTGTTCACTTTTTCCCACATAAGAACAACTTTTGCACCCGTTCTTTATAATAAAAATACCATATACACCTCTTTTACATGAAAATACAGAATCCTCAATTTGAATTTTCATATTATTTGACCTCTTACATTTTACTTGTTAATATTACTATCTTCTTTAAAAGTTAATACCCAAAATCCTATATCCCATTATGTAATAACCCAACATAATCTACAAGTCGATCATAACTCATAATAGTTACTCCTGCATCTCTTTGCAACTCGCCCCGTAGCTGATTACTTATATCATCCATTCTATTTCTTCTACCAACAACTAGACAATAACGGAATCCCCATAATGGTACATTATGAGCAATTTCCCTTATTCCCTCTCCACCAAGAGAATATTCTCTATGTTGCTCAATCCAACGCTTCCAGTCTCGAATTTGATTAAGTCCTTTCCTGATCTTATCCGTCTCAGAATTTGCAGTTTTTAATCTATAGTCTACATTAACATCTTCAAACTCCACAAATACGAATTGATATATTGGAGCAGTAACTAATTCCTCTGCTGTACTAAATTCACAACCATTAGGTATATCACAGTACCCAGCCCAGTATGGACACTCGTATTTGGCAATAAATCCAATATAATGTACTTCCTTTTCTGCATCATCTGAAAAGGAAAAGCACGTTTCATCAATATGATACCCTGCTTCGAGTTGCCTGTAAAAGAAATCCCAATCTATATCTACCACTTCTTTCCCTCTTTCCTAATCCCAGTATAGCTTCAGCTATAAGAACGCTGAGCATATGACTTTTCTTTACCTTGCAAATAATTGACATATATGAGTCCACAGGGTTCTTATCCAATCTGCAATGCTCACTGCCTTGCCTGGAAAAATCATAAGTACCAAGGTTACAATTGCTATCAGTAGTTGTGCAACCGTTAAATTTCGATTACTTTTCTCTCTTGCAAATGCAGTCAATTCAGACGATATATCTATTTTTCGCTGCAAATCGCTTTCAATCTCCGTGTAATTATTCTTTACCTGAGACCAAATCCATTCCGGATTATCCGTAAATAATTCATAGGGATGCCTTCCGTAACAAACAGAGCTTGTTGCGTACTCATTTTTTCCCAAGATTCGTTTTGCATGCTCAATTGTCTTGTCAAATGGCAATTCCTCAGTAATCTTATTAAAATCATAAAAATCCTTGCTCAACTCATATTTCAGCTTAAGCAATCTCTTTTGAGATGATTTCTTGGAAGTAATAGCATTAACTTTATTTCTGTATTCTGTTACAAGATTCCAAAACTGCAATCCTAAATTTTTGAGGACAATTATTTTGTATATATAGTCCATATGTCCACGTGTAAATTCGTAAACCATTTTGTTATGTATGGTTCCATATCCATCATGACTTTCCATCCAACTCGGATTATATATGTACATCATATCTGTCGGGGATGAATCACGCCACCGTATTGTTGCAGTTGATATATATAGGCGTTCGGCAATGGACAGATTGAATCCATACATTTCGTCCAATCCCAATGCAACGTAAATTGATGGCTCCAATCCAAAATCCGGTTTGATATTTGTCTCGAAAATATTAATACCCAAAATATTCTTTTCTCTTCCATAAACCATAAGTGGAAAGTATTTTTTTATCTCACGAAGAAAAAGTTCCTTTACAAATTCCATCTGCTCATAGATAATCTGGCTCTTAGCATATTCGTCCATAGTTCCACCACTAACGCCATAACCAATCTTTGCTCCTGATTTTCGCTTACTATCCTGAGTCCAAATTTCATGCACACACATTCCTGGCTTCTTATATTGTGTTTGAATAAAATCTGAGATTTCATTGCAAAGCGAATCCGACAGAGTCACCTTCATTTCAATAGCTGCGTAAGATGAACTAAAGTTTCTAACATGAATGTCAAAATGCTCAATAAATGAATTCAGTTCAATATCATATGCAAAATCAAAGAGTCCCACATTATACCAGGAATTGCCACTATGAAGTGTCTGATCAAGCCCTGATATTAGCTTTTCTACATCCTCCTCAGAACCATAAGCCGACATATACTTATGCGTCAGGCATTTCTTAAATAATCGTATTAACCCTTTCTTTGTTTCTTTCAAATTTTGCTTAGGGATAAGGTCATATAATAGAATATCAGTTGGTTTGAAATAATAATCATTTGGTAGTGCATTTGGGTTTTCTCTTTCCCAGTAATGATCATCATTAAAAATACTATGTGAAAACTCTCTCTTTTTCCGATTTTTACCAAATGATAGTTTCCATTTGATAAGAGACTTTAGCTTGGCTATTTCATATTTGCAATTTTCACGCTTTATTTCTTTTACAAATTTTGTACTTTTCAAACTGGAGTCTCCTTTCACTTAAATCTTGGCACGTAGATTAATCTTCTCCTTAACAAGAGGTGGCTTTACTGTCTATCTTTGCTTTCTTGAATTGTATTTTCAATTTCTTCCTTAGTACGATAATCCCCAGAAAAGAATATATTACTTTCCAACTTTGGAATTATTATTTCAACTTCTCCTTCATCATCATAGTTAAAGTCCGAAAATAATGTGATTTCGACACCTTCGGGTTTGTATATTTCTGGCTTATCAATATACAATGTAAATCCAACAGGATATGTTGATATTTCAGATAATGTTATCAAACCAACTCCTCCTACAAATTGAACCGTTATTCCGTTCATTCTTTCTACAGCCCCAGAATGTATATGCATATATAAATGATATCTTTCCCGATTAAAAACTGTGGAAGTTCTATCCAACAAATAATCCTTTAATGAATTGTCTCCCATCATGCCTTCATTGATATCACAAAACAAAGTCATAATCTGTTTGAATATAGGTAATGGTTTTATACCTTTCATTTTAATTCCTAATGCACCAAATTCTTTTTCTTTTGCTTCTTGTAATGCAGAATGTATAATATGTACAAACTTACTGTATTCTGGCACATACCATTGCCCTGTCTTAGAATTACAATCACCACATAAATAATATCCTCCACGACCTCTCTGTTGAATTTTGCCTTTAAATTCTGAAAAGTCCCATGGTAAACTATTGGAATTTGATACCTGTTTAATAACCTGTTCACCAGAAAGAATATGAACTGAATAATTATTAAAAGTTGTCTCTGGTGGTACATGTTCAAATGTAAGTTTCTTGGTTTCTCCACAAAGCCTACATTTTCCAATAATAGGTTTTCGGCTCATCTAATCACGCTCCTTATTATCTGTAAATAGTCTTTTCTGCCCTAGATTACCATTTTTATCATTTTCTCAAATGACTCGTTGAAATGTTCATCATCTTCTGTTGTCCGTTTCTTTGGTCCTTTTATATGATTCTTCCCGGATGACCTCCGGGCTTTCTTATTCAGATGTCGTTCCATAAGCCTCCGGTCTATATTGTCATTTGTGTACCATTTTCCTGACTGATGGATTGCATATGCGCCTTTTCCAAGTGCCATAGCAGCCACACCATAATCCTGAGATACGACAATATCTCCCTTATGGCAAATGCTGATCAGCTTATAATCGACTGCATCAGCTCCGGCACCAACCACAATCACTTCACTGTAATCTGACTGTAGCACATGGTTCGTATCACAAAGCAGAGTCACCGGAATAGTATATTTTTCTGCAATTTTCTCAACAATGCGAATTACCGGACAGGCATCTGCATCCACATAAATATGCAGATTTCCAATTTTCTTTGCCATTTCTTCCTGATACATTGCATATTCTGTTTTGCTCATACAAACCGGTCCGATTGATGTTTCATATATCTGTCGGTCAGTAATTTTCTTCTGCTCCTGTTCCATCATCCAGTACTCCTATATTACGATTTTTTCGTCGTTAATCTTGACAAAGGTCAATAGAATCCCTGATAATCAGGATATTTTTCTTGTATTTGTATATAGTTTTTTATTTCTTCAATGCTTAATATATTTTTTGGTGGGACATCTCCCACTGTCATTCCCGTAAAATCAAATTCATAATCAAAACCAAAGAGATCTTTTGTTATGTTATATTTGACTATTTCAGCGATTAAACTATTACGATGTACCTCATGAATATCGCTTAATTTTACCTTAAATGTTATCACTGATGGAATTCCTAAAATCCATAGGCGCTTATAAGGTTCTTCTTTATACAGTTCCCTATCAATTGCCTCCAAAGACCATCGCAAAATTTTTCCCCCCTAAATTGATAGCAAAGTGGTTTATTCGATCGTCCTTATATACTTGATTTTTATCAAAAAAGAAATGAATCGATTTTGTTCTGGATTGTTTATCACGATTCCACAAATAATATATATGTAAAAAACTTCTTCTATCTTATCAGCGTCTAATCCTATATCAACAAGAAGTTTTTGTAATCGTTTTTCCCAAATGCTATCTTTCCCACCAGCAGTCACGATACCTTGTTTCCAGTATTCATTTTCATCTAAAATACGTGCACAATGATATACTACAATTTCTTTATCCATATTTTCTTTAACAAATTCAGTAACCAACATGGATTCATCTATTCTAATATTTTGCAATTGGTGTTCGATTTGCCACCATTCTTCAACCTTATCCGTACTTACTCTTCTGAGAATCATTTTTTCAAATTCACTTCCCCAATTTCTCAATTCTACTGGGAATGTATTCGGATTATCAAAATCAATCATTTATACTCCTGTTCTATATCAGAATTCCATTCCGATTCTGTTTTCTCCATCATCAGATCAAATATAGTTTCTTCGATAACTTTTATACCTATCGCAAATCCCCCCTAAAGTGCGTTTACGTTATCAAATGCTTTTATCATCTTCGGAAACGGAATTGCGAACCAATCAACAATCGTTTCATCGTGTCCAAATTGTCTGTAGTGCTCAAAATTCGCTTGCAGTCCACTTTCAGCTAGAAAAGGACGCATGAAAAAACTCTCGTTTTTTCACACGCCCAATTCTAATTTTTTTAGTTCTGGAATTTATGCCACATTTGCATAATCGCAAATAAAAATCTTACTTGCTACGGTTTGCACGTGTTCAATGATTTCCTCCAATCGCTCAGCTACTGAAGCAGTATAGAATACCTCTCCGCACTTTTCACACTTATAGCACGGCACATTTTCGATAATAACATAGCACGCCCCTAGATCGGCAAAATATGCACTTTTGTCTTTCTTCATTTCGCTTTCTTTGCAGCTAACACATTTCATGATCAACGCCCCTTTCTAGTCTTCAAATCATTTTCGAATTTGTCTAAGTTCGGAAAATAAGCCGTAATAATCCGGCTTGCTGTTCCTTCGTCACTTGCCACAACATGGAGCATTTTCCCGTTTATACAAGCCCCCAACATCAAACAGCTAGGGAACGGAAAATCATCCGGATACTGTTCTATTATCTCCCCTGACATTATACACGATTCAATATCTTTTATTTTTATTCCTCTTTGTCTGATTCTTTCAAGTGCATGATTCGAAAATAATAGCATATCATTTTTGCAATATTCTTGAATATTTTTAATATCTATCACGTTGTTATATCTTGCCCCCTTTTCGGAAATCTGCTATAATTAATTTACTTGAGAGTGGTGGCAAGTTCCGCCCTCTCTTGTGTGTCTGAGCTGTTGTTATACGGCTCTTTTTTAATCATTTTCTTTTGCTCTTGCTACTGTATCCAGTAGTTTAAGGATTTCCTCTTTTGTGTATGTTTCTTTTTCGTCCGCATCTACAATCAATCGAATTTCATAGATCATAGCAGCTCTCGCATCTTTTCTTTCTTTTTCGTTCATGTCTACCATTTTTTCTCCTTTCTCCAGCTTGCCACTGGTAACTTGTAAGCTTGTTCCTTACAAGTATTATTATATCACTATTATTTGTGATTCATCAACCACTTAATCACTTATTTTAGAGATTATTTTTTCTCTATCCTCTTCCGTTTCCACATATTTAATTATATCCCTCGGTTGCATTTCTAACACTGCACATAATCTATTAAGATTATCCAATGAGATAGATGTATCTTTTTCCTTGAATTTCTTCATTGTAGCCTGTCCGAATATACCCGTTTTCTTTGCAACTGTAGTATTTATACCAACTTTATCTAGTTCCTTTATAATGTCAAGTTTATATTCTAACATTTTTTCACCTCACTAATTTTATTTATATTATTGTACTCTGTAAAAAGAGAAAAGTCAATTTAAAACATTCTCAAATAATTGTGATTATTACATTAGAAATCACAAATATTAGTGATATATTATAACCATAGAAACGAGATAACAAATCACTCACAGGAGAATATAGAAATGAAAGAAGCAGAAAGAAAGTTATATGAACCACTATAAAGGTTACTACTTATCAAACCAGTTTGACGGATTCGGAACAGTTCCAAATGAATACGAACTGACAGACAGAAACGGGAACACAGTAATTGACCACTTGACGGAATCACAAGTAATTACATTAGCTGACATACTTTAGAACAGCCGAAACGCTCCCGGCGTGGAGCGTCCACAACGATTCGCCCCGTTGTGCTGATGATGGCAGGCGAGAAAGGGAAACATATATGATGAAAGCAGATTTATACACTATCAAGGATATCATAAGGGAGAATAGGGACGGTGAATTTTTAGCCATCTGCGACAATGGGAAAGAATACAAGGCAAGTTATGACGCAAAATATAGAGCAATGTTTTTTGCTATTCCATGTAATAATATTGTCTTTCCGGTTCCTTATGCGGTGCAGGATCAGACAAATTGATTCCTGATGTTATCGTATTCATAATCAATCCCTTTCAACGTATCTGTAATAGATGTTTTCGTGATTTCGCGGTCTTCGCATAGTGCGTCCAGCGATGGATATTTATCTCTGAGTTCTGTATTGATCACGCTAAGAAGCATGACTGGATCTTTTGGTAATTCCATATATAATATTATCCTTCCTGATAAATGTTTGTTTCTGTCACAAGAAGCTGTGGCTTAATATCTTGTTCCTCTGCCGGGACTTCAAATAAGACTTGCATATCAAAAGCCAGTGCCAGTGTATGAAGCTGAGGATGTGACTCCAGATATCGGTCATAATAACCGCCTCCATAGCCGACACGATTGCGGTTTGTATCAAAGGCAACTCCTGGCATGATCATAAGTCCGTCGTCTGCCGATGCAGGTATTCCGGCATCGGGCTCGAGAATACCATAAGCACCAGGTTTTAATTCATCAAAAGAAGAAATTTCATAAAAATCCATTGTTTCGCCGTGAACTTTCGGAACCCAGACAGTTTTTCCGAGTTTCCAGGCTTCCAGCATAAGTGGCCGAGTCCCCACTTCCCCTCCGAAATCTATATAACAATAAATATCTGTTGCTTCCCGGAATACATCCAGTTCGCATGTCTTACGACAGATTTCAGCCGTTTGTGACTGCCAGATAATTGGATCCAGTTCTTTGCGTTGCTTACGGATAATCTGCCTAATGGACTTTTTTGTTTCCATATTTTTCACCTAGATTCGTAATACTTCCATCTGCCTCTTTGACAGAAATGTTGTCAAGCTGTCCCCTAAGATTACGGCGGACGCTGTCAATATATTCTTTTCTTAAGATAAGCTGTTCTTTTAATTCTGCATCACTTAATCCGACCTCTTTGGATTTGTGATAGAGTTCATTAATACGGGCAATTTTGCTTTCGTCCATGTGCTTTCGTTCCTTTCTTAATAAAGATGTCATCTATTTATCTTACACTATTCGGAACAAGAAGTCTACAGAAAAATCAACGATACATTTGTACATTCGTTGTATACATTAACTGGAATAATTTTCGAGAAAGCCATAAAGCTCAGCGGTACTTTCAATGTACTTTCCATTTCTGATTTCCTGTCTTAAAAGTTCTGGAAGTTCATCATAATGAATGTCTGTATACTCATAAGGTGTTTTCTTATCGCTGAAATACACAACAATGTATCCGTTCACTTCCATCAGATAATAGCAGTCATTTTTGGAAGCCTTGCTGCCGGTCGTGACAGAAGATGAATCTTCATTTTCCATGGTCTGCTGCTCTTCTATTTTTAGTTTTTCAGCTCTCGCCTTTGCTTTTTGATAACTGAACTGATATGCAAATGTCATGGCGATGATCAGGCATGCACAACAACTTAAAAAGCCAATACTGTACTTACTTTTCATGGAAATATCTCCTTTTTAAGTACAGTATTGACTTTATTATTTACTTCTATTCATGATCCGTGTCATGCAGCATTAAGAACAGCCTAGGAACGGAATAAATGTGCTTTCTTGCATATTTTGACTAACATTGGTCCCTTTGGCATGGAAGATAGCTCTTTTTCTGTTACACCGCCAAGAAGTACAAGCGCAACACCGTAAACTGCAACAGCAACACACAATGCAATGACAGTTGCAATTCTTGTTCCTACGAACAATTCAAATAACAAATGTACAACAAGTGTAACGATCCCCATAATGATCGAGGCAATTGCCGGTATGACAAATGTTTTCTTCTGCTCCTGAACATATCCGATTCGTTCTCTCAATGCGTGTGCATTTAAAATACAGGTAGAAAGAGAAAAAACAATCTTGCTCAAAACAACTGCATAAATGCCCCATTTGAAAACAACCATCATAAGGAACAGGGAGATGATATGTATAACAAGAGAGATGGCGGCACTCTTTACCGGTACCATCATATTATCGAGTCCCTGAAGCACTGCATTCGTTACAGTAGAAAGATTGTAAAATACAACAGAGATTGCTCCCATCTGTAATAATACACCGCCAAGAGTATTATTCTCTGTAAAGAATAATAAATCCAGAAGTGGTTTTGACAGTACGATAAATCCGGCTGCACATGGAATCGCAATAATCATATTAAAACGCGTAAAAATATCAATCTTTTCATGAACCTGTCTGCGGTTTCCGGTCTTTGCAGTAAGTACAATGCTCGGGATCAAGGAAGATCCAAAGGCACTGGAAATCGCAAGAGGCACATTCATCAGTGTATCGTATTTTCCGGTTACAATACCAAGAAGGGCGGCATATTCGCTTTCTTTATGCCCCTGAATAGACATAATTGTCCCAAACATAGCATTATCTACAACACCACAAAGATTGTAGACCGTTGCACTTAAAATAACAGGTGCAATCGTTAATAGAAGCACTTTAAAAACTCTCTTATAACTTTCAGTTTTATTTCTACGATCACGCTCCATCTGACGGCGGAATTTCTTCCGGAAAGCTAAAAATAAGAAAAATAAAAATAATAACGCAGCAAGTGCTCCCATCACTGTACCTAGTGTACCGCCAGATGCTGCATAAGCCGCACCATAAGAATCATTATTTTTCTGGGCAGCAACTTCTTTACCAACCTTAAGGAGCATGTAAGCACCGACTACGCTGACAACTGCATTGACAATCTGTTCGATGATCTGGGAAACAGCCGTCGGAACCATGGATCCATTTCCCTGGAAAAATCCACGGAATACACCAAGGATTGCCACGATCAGAATGCACGGAGCCAGTACTCGCAAAGCTAACGCACTCATTTTCATTGCCATCAGATTCGATGCGATAAAATCAGCACCAAAGAATATGATGGCACCGACGATACCGCCAGCTGCAATTGCAAATGTCATGGCACCCCGAAAGACGCGATATGCATTTTTATATTGTCCTGTTGCAAGTCTTGCAGAGACAAGCTTGGATACTGCAAGGGGCAGACTGTAAGAAGTCAGTGTAAGTGCAATCGCGTAAATCTGAAACGCGACTCCGTAGTAGCCCATACCTTTATCACCCAGTATATTTACGAGGGGAATTCGATACACTGCTCCGATAATTTTAGTTATGACTCCGGCTATAGCCAGAATGGAACCCTGAACGAGAAAGTTCTTCCCGGTTTCACTTTTGTTTTCACTCATAATTTACTCCATGTTAACGTAATATATTTAGCTCATTTAAAATTTCACGCTGAAGAGTCTCCATTTCAATACGTTCCTCTTCTTCCATATGATCATAACCGGAAAGATGAAGGACCGAGTGTGCAATCAGGAAAGCGTATTCACGTTTGACGGAATGACCGTATTCTTCAGCCTGTGCGATGACTTTTTCTTTGGAAATCACAATATCTCCAAGCAGAAGCTCACCTGTCTCCGGATCGAAGCAGTCTTCTTCGCTTTCAAAATGAGAGAAGTCTCCCGGAGTTTCATATTCCAGCATCGGGAAAGAAAGTACATCTGTTGCACGATCAATGTTACGAAAATCCCGGTTCATCTCATGAATCTCATCGTTCATAGTGAGTAAGAGATTGACCTGAACTTCATATGGACAATGAATATATTCCAATGCGCCATTTATGACTTCACGGGCAAGCGCCTGGCAATCAAAAGGGAGCTTTAATGCTCCTTCTTCTTCATAAAATAATGTCATGATTTTCTCCTTTTCTCTCGGCTGCGATTTCTTGATTTGTTCTGTGTCTTTGTCTCGTACTCTTCGTAAGCTTTTACAATTTTCTGGACAAGCGGATGGCGGACAACATCTTTGCTTGTAAGACGGCATACTCCAATGTCATTGATCTTGCCGACAACACGGACAGCTACATCAAGTCCGGAAGTCTGACCACTTGGCAAATCCTTTTGTGTCTCATCACCGGTAATTACAACTTTTGAGCCAAATCCAATTCTTGTTAAAAACATCTTCATCTGCGCCGGAGTTGTGTTCTGAGCCTCGTCCAGAATGATAAATGCATTGTCTAATGTACGACCACGCATGTATGCAAGTGGTGCAACTTCAATCAGCCCTTTTTCAGAATTTTTTAAAAAGCTTTCTGCTCCCATAATCTGATAAAGAGCATCATAAAGTGGACGCAGATAAGGATCGATCTTGCTTTGCAGATCTCCCGGAAGAAATCCAAGCTTTTCTCCCGCCTCAATGGCAGGCCTTGTCAGAATGATTCTTCCAACTTCATTATTTTTAAATGCAGTGATTGCCATAGCCATGGCCAGGTATGTCTTTCCTGTTCCGGCAGGACCTAGTCCAAAGACAATCATTTTTTCCCGAATTTCATCTACATACTGTTTTTGCCCAAGTGTCTTTGGTTTTATCGGCTTCCCCTGTAAGGTGTGACAGATAATATCTTTATCAATTTCCAAGACATTATCTTCACTGTCTTCCATGACAAGTGCCAGCGTATAATTCACATTTTGTTCTGAAATCGTGTTACCTCGACGGGATAATTCAAGAAGCTGTGAGAGTACATTTCTTGCGCGCTCTACAGCATTGCTGTCCCCCATGATCTTGACAACACCATCTCTGGAAATCAATGTCACATGAAGGGAGCGCTCAATCTTTTTTGCAAAAGCATCAAATTGCCCGAATACATTTGCTTCATGCTCAGCCGGGATTTCAAGAACAGTTTCCATAATTCCCATATATCTTATTCTCCTAATTGTTCAATTTGTTCTTCCGGATCATTCGGAAGCTGCGGAATCTCAGATTGTCGGGACTGTCCGGTATTGCAGATGATGGTCAGTGTACCAGATATAGCTCCCTCTTTTGACCCTGTGTCTATTTTAACATCATTCTGAATAATTTCTACCCCCTTTTTATCTAAATCTTCACAATATCTTAAGAAATATCTGTTCAATTTGTCTTGAAGCTGTTGATCTGTATATTTTTTCATAACAGGTTTATAAGGGGTCAGACCTACAACGCCGATATATACCGGCAGATAAAAATGATCTAGAAGTTTCAGCCGTGACTCCATTGTGCTTTTTGAATAGTGTTCATACGGAGACCAGATGAAAAATGGTGACAGACGATATTTACCAATGCGAAAATACAGATAGAACAAACGGGGGAACTTTACACTTGTTTTTTTTACGTATTTTCTGGGCAAAGTATTCTCGTAATGAATCTGAGTCTGGATGAAAATATCAGCATCTGAATGACAGGACTCATATCCTGTGATCTCTTTTGCATCATTAAGAATAGGAATCTGACCGGAAACAAGAATATCACCGGGATTTACAGATGTTCCCTCCCGCACCATAGGAATACCTTTTCGAGTGATAATGCGTACAATAGTCCCTGTGCAATCTGAAACAAGGTCCGTCCCAGCATCAGAATTTGGATATATATCCTCTTTTATATCTGTTTTATTATCTGTTTTATTATCTATTTTAGCATCTTCGTTTTCTTTGATTTGAATGATTAGTCTGGTTCCCTCTATAGATGCAGATACCCAGATAATGTCGTCAAATCCTTTCCGAATATCTTTTACAATACGGTCGCAATCAATGTTTCCGCGCCGTATGCCGGTATTCACATGATTCTCCTTTAGAAATGTTCTTATGACTTCTTCGGTCTGTGTATGTGTGCCAAGGATTTCAATATCCCAGATATAACCAGACATTATCAATAGCAAAACGGTGGCAGCAAATATGCCGGCAAAGAAAAGCTTGCGTCTTCGATGGTCAAACAGATAAAAAGGAAGTCCATATTTTTTTACAATCGTAATTTTTGTGGAAGTTTTATGAGAAATGTGACGCAGCTTTTTGAAATCTTTTACCCATAGATTCATTTCGTAAGAGCCATCGCTGGCTGATAAATCCCAGATTTTTATTTTTCGGTAATTGCATGCGTTAATAAAACGTTCCATACGATGACCGGTAATCCGGATTCTTACATATCCTCGAATATATTGATATATTTTTAAAAGCAATGAATGAATCCTCCACCTTATGTCTGATATTCAATATTCTGAATTTTCCCCGTAATTTTCATATCATCATTTGTATAAGAATCAACTTGAAGGTGCTTTCCGGTAATTCGTATCTGACCGATTTTTGTCTGAACTCTAACGAGTTGATCGGTATATTCAATCAGTCCCCGATAATTTTCAATTCGCATTTCAGAATATCCCAGAATTTCAACATTAGGCATTCCAAGAACAACATCTTCTGGAAATTTGGATGCTTTGGCAGCTTTTCTTTTGCTATTTTCCAAATCTATACTCATAAAACTCCATTTTTCAGTTTATGAAAATATCGTTTGTAATAATGTATGAATGAAGGTATGTCTTTCATTACTGAAGTAAAAAAGAAACACATAGCTTTAAAATATCATAAGCTATATGTTTCTTTTATCAAATTATAAATTGGTATTATTTAAAATGCTCCAAGACGTTTTCTGGCATTCTCTACACGCTCAGCAGTCGGAGGATCAATTCCTTCTAATGGATACTCCATACCAAGTTCTTTCCATTTGTATGCACCAAGTGTATGATATGGTAGAACTTCTACGCGTTCTACATTATGAAGAGTCAGAATGAATTCATGCAGTCTGTCCAGATATTCATCTTTGTCGCTGCGCTTAGGAACAAGAACATGTCTGATCCAGACAGGCTTCTTCATATCAGACAGATAAGTTGCCAGATCTAAGATGTTTTTATTCGTATGCCCTGTCAGACGTATATGCTCCTTTTCATCAATGTGTTTGATGTCAAGCAAAATGAGATCTGTATATTGCATTAATTCATTAAATTTGCTAAAGAAAGGTTCTTCTCTTGTGAAAGGATTACCACTTGTATCTAGTGTTGTATGAATTCCATTTTCCTTTGCTTTTTTAAAAAGTTCAGTCAGAAAATCAATTTGAAGAAGCGGTTCACCACCACTGACAGTAATGCCACCTTCATCCCCCCAGTAAGAACGATATCTGAGGGCTTTTTTAATCAGGTCATCCGTAGAAGTCAGTGTACCCGTTTTCATATTCCATGTATCCGGGTTATGACAGAACTGACAACGCATGGGACATCCTGCAGTAAAAATGACAAAGCGAACTCCTGGTCCATCTACAGAACCAAAACTTTCTGTGGAATGAATGTATCCTTCCATAATAACAATCTCCTATCTATATATTTTTAAAAATGTATTTTCAATAATGGTTTATTATTTTGAAAATTTACATAATTAATTATAAGACCCCGCGAAGAGCATTGTCAAACACGAGGTCTTATATGTGTGAAAATTACATTTCTTTATGGCATGTTCTGGAAATTACATCTAACTGTTGCTCGCGAGTCAGGTCGATGAATTTTACAGCGTATCCAGATACACGGATTGTAAAGTTTGCGTACTCTGGTTTCTCTGGATGCTCCATAGCATCGATCAGTTTCTCTGTACCAAATACATTGACATTCAGATGATGAGCTCCCTGATCAAAGTATCCATCTAATACGTGTGCAAGATTTACACTTCTCTCTTCATCATTGTGTCCAAGTGCTCCTGGGCTGATTGTCTGTGTATTAGAAATTCCATCTAATGCAAGTTCATATGGAAGCTTAGCAACAGAGTTCAAGGAAGCAAGAAGTCCTGCTTTTTCTGCACCGTATGATGGGTTAGCTCCTGGAGATAATGGCTCTCCTGCTTTTCTTCCATCTGGAAGAGATCCTGTAGCCTTACCATATACAACGTTTGATGTAATTGTAAGGATAGATGTTGTCGGTGTAGACTCTCTGTAAGTATGGCATTTGCTTAATTTGTGCATAAATTTCTTCAGAAGCCAGATTGCAATGTCATCTGCACGGTCATCATCATTACCATATCTTGGGAAGTCTCCCTCAATTTCAAAGTCAACGGCAATTCCGTCCTCGTCACGGATTGGTTTAACCTTTGCGTATTTGATAGCGCTTAAGGAATCCACTACATGTGAGAATCCTGCGATACCTGTAGCGAATGAACGTTTTACATCTGTATCGATGAGGGACATCTGCGCTGCTTCATAGTAATATTTATCATGCATGTAGTGGATCATGTTCAGTGTATCAACATACAACTTGGACAACCACTCCATCATCTCGTCATATTTAGCAAGTACTTCATCGATGTCAAGGTACTCAGATGTGATTGGCTGATAGTTTGGTCCAACCTGTGCTTTTGTCTTCTCATCAACACCACCGTTGATTGCGTACATTAAGCATTTTGCAAGGTTTGCACGAGCTCCGAAGAACTGCATCTCTTTACCAGTCTCTGTGGCAGATACGCAGCAGCAAATGCTGTAGTCATCACCCCATACCGGACGCATAACATCGTCATTTTCATACTGGATAGAACTTGTCTCAACAGAAATGCGAGCAGCAAATTTCTTGAAGTTCTCTGGCAGTCTTGAAGAATAAAGAACAGTTAAGTTCGGCTCTGGAGAAGGCCCCATGTTCTTTAATGTATGGAGGAAACGATAATCATTCTTTGTTACCATAGAACGTCCATCTTGTCCAAGTCCGGCTACTTCCAGAGTTGCCCATGTCGGATCTCCTGAGAACAGTTCGTTGTAAGAAGGAATTCTTGCGAATTTAACCATACGGAACTTCATTACAAGGTGATCAATCAATTCCTGAGCTTCTTTCTCTGTAAGCTTACCGTTTTTAATATCACGATCAATATATATATCAAGGAAAGTAGACACACGTCCAACACTCATAGCAGCACCGTTCTGAGTCTTGATTGCTGCAAGATAACCAAAGTATAACCACTGTACAGCCTCTTTTGCATCTTTTGCAGGCTGTGAAATGTCATAACCGTAAGCAGCAGCCATTTCTTTCATATCACGAAGTGCTCTCATCTGATCAGCAAGCTCTTCACGAAGACGGAAGTCTGTACCTTTCATGCCGTGTCTTGCGTAACGCTCAAAATCATACTGTTTTTTCTCAAGAAGAAAATCAATTCCGTACAGAGCTACACGACGATAATCACCAACGATACGTCCACGTCCGTAAGTATCCGGAAGTCCTGTAATGATTTTGTTATGACGAGCTTTTTTCATCTCTGGTGTGTAGATATCGAAAACTCCCTGGTTGTGTGTTTTATGATATTTAGTAAAGATTTCATGAAGTTTTGGGCTTGGCTCATATCCATAAGTTGTACAAGCCTGCTCTGCCATCTTAATTCCACCGTAAGGCATGAATGCTCTCTTCAGAGGCTTGTCTGTCTGAAGACCTACAACCTGCTCAAGGTCTTTCATACTCTCATCGATATACCCTGGGCCATATGCTGTCAGTCCGGATACAACTTCTGTTTCCATATCAAGAACGCCGCCTTTTGCACGTTCTTCTTTCTGAAGTTCCTGAAGTCTTCCCCACAATTTGTTGGTTGCTTCAGTTGGTCCTTCCAGGAAAGAGTCATCTCCTTCATATGGAGTGTAGTTATCCTGGATAAAACTTCTAACATCTACAGAATGCGTCCAGTTTCTTCCTTTAAATCCTGCCCACTGTTCGTACTGTGCCATATCTTTACGTCTCCTTTTCCTAAATATGTATTTCTTTTTACGGGCACAGTATAGCATCGGTTTTTTTCGATTGCAAGTATTTAAATGAGTACAATTAATCAAAAAGCGCTTGTACTTGATTTCGTGCAATTTCACCGAGAAATTGCATTTTAGAGAGTACAATTCATGTGTTTTGTATGTAATTTTATACAAAAAATATTTGTTAAACTATTGACAAATTCAAATAAAAGTAATACGGCTATCCTCAAAATATATGATATCATAATTTAGATTTTTCCCTGATATCTGCATATGTAAATGATAAAAATGCTGTTCAGATATAAGAAAAAGAAGCATGAAACACCTTAAATGGATTCTCATACTTCTTTTTTCTTACGACAAATACCTTTTTAATAGTATCATAAATTCAACTGATACAACTTTAAACTTGTATTCTTGCCGCTGCATCATCGCTAATTGCGATTCTTTTGTGTTTGTTCCCGATAATCAGACCACCATTGAACTTTTCAAAGACCCGGATTTCACTGCCCTCCTCAATCTGACAGTTACGGATGATATCCAAAACCTCCGGGAGACCGAACATCCATTTGATGGTATATACTTTACCGGGTGCTGCTGTTGACAAAGCCTGCATACTCGCACCTTCTTTGCTTTTTTCTTATTGTAGTTCGAGAAATAAATGTTAGTCAACAGCAACACTATGCATAGACTTATATTACATGAAGTCCTTTTAAGGAAATATCAAGAATCGGTGCAGAATGGGTCAGTGCTCCACTGGAAATATAATCCACACCAAGTCCGGTCAGTTTTTCAATATTTTCCTTTGTAACATTTCCGGAACATTCTGTCTCGGCATGTCCATCAATGATTAATAAAGCTTCTTTCATCTCGTCATAAGACATGTTGTCTAACATAATGATGTCTGCACCTGCTTCTACCGCTTCCTTTACCATGTCAAGATTTTCTACTTCCACCTCGATTTTCCGAACAAACGGTGCATAATCCTTTGCCATCTGTATTGCTTTTGTGACGCTTCCGGCTGCACCAATATGATTATCCTTCAAAAGGACGCCATCAGATAGATTATAGCGGTGATTATATCCGCCTCCGACGCGAACTGCATATTTTTCGAAAATACGCATATTCGGAGTTGTTTTTCTTGTATCCAAAAGTTTCGTTTTAGTTCCGGCAAGCAATTTTGCAACAGAATTCGTGTATGTGGCAATTCCACTCATGCGTTGCAGATAATTCAGTGCCACTCTTTCTCCAGATAACAGTACACGGATATCGCCTGTAACAACACCCAGAAGTTCCCCGCTTTTTACTGCGTCGCCATCTTTTTTATAAAATTCAATCTTTGTATTAGCATCCAGCAATTCGAATACTCGTTTAAATACTTCCAGTCCTGCAATAATACCGTCCTGTTTGCAGATAAGATTTACTTCTCCTTGAACAGCTTCTTTCATGACTGAATTTGTGGTTACATCTTCGCTGGATATATCTTCTCTTAAGGCTTCTTCGATGAGATGGTCAGCCTGTAGTTTCATTGTAATTGTATTCATGATTCTTTGAAAATCTCCTTTTTTATAGCATTTTATTACTGTTTTATGCGGTTGCCTTATTCATCTGTTTTTCAGACATGATTTTCCTGGCAGCTCTTTTAGCAAATACAAGACTCTCCAAAAGAGAATTGCTTGCAAGTCGGTTCTTTCCATGAACACCGTTGCAACTTGTCTCTCCTACTGCATATAAATTTGGCATAGAGGTATGACTATCGGAGTCAACCCAGATTCCCCCCATAAAGTAATGCTGAGCCGGCACGACTGGAATCCACTCTTTTGTCGCATCATAACCTTCTTCCAGGCAATGCTGGTAGATATTCGGAAAATGACTTAGGATTATTTCCTTTGGAATCTTTTCTAATGACAGCCACACATGATCTGTCCCATCCTTCTTCATCTGTTCCTGAATGGCTTTTGTGACAACATCTCTTGGGAGCAGTTCATCTACAAATCGATTTCCGTTTTTATCATACAGAAGAGCGCCTTCACCACGCACAGATTCGGAAATCAAAAATCTGCGTCCCGGCTTTTTAGAATAAAGTGTTGTTGGATGGATCTGTACATAATCTAAATGTTCCAGTCTGATGCCATGCTTTTTTGCAATATCAATGGCATCTCCAGTTAAATGCGGAAAGTTTGTAGAATGCTTATAACGACCTCCGATACCACCGCTTGCAAAAATAGTCTGATCAGCGTGGATATAAATCTTTTTATGATCAGATGTTTCAGCCTCAATCCCGGCACATGCCCCTTGGGAAATGAGGATGTCAGTCATCGTCGTATATTCCATAATCTGGATATTTTTACGTGTCTTTATCTGTGCAAGAAGCTTACTTGTGATTTCTTTACCAGTAATATCTTCATGAAACAGAATTCGAGGCCTGGAATGGGCGCCTTCTCTTGTATACAGAAGTTTACCATCTTCCTTTGCAAAATCCACACCATACCCGATCAGATCATGAATTACATCCTGTGAACCACGGATCATAATATCTACAGACTCTTTCCTGTTTTCATAATGACCAGCCCGCATTGTGTCTTCGAAATAACTGTCATAATCATCGTCATCATGTAACACACAGATCCCTCCTTGTGCGAGAAATGAATCGCTGCTTTCAAGATCTGATTTTGTAATCATAATAATGGATAAATCTTCGGACAGATTCAGGGCTGAAAAGCAGCCGCCTACGCCTGTGCCGACAATGACCACATCGGCTTGCAAATTATTTTCCTTACTATTATTTACATTTTTCATATTATCTGTTTGATTCATATTCAAATGCCTACTTTCCAAGCTCTAACATACATTCCAGAGGTTTTTTTGAATTTTCACGAAGGCTGTCACTGACATGAACTTCGTTCTTGCCGGTCTTCAATACATGAAGCACTTTTTCCAAAGTATTCTTTTTCATGTTCGGACATACCGGAACAGTCTTCGGATAGTAAAAATGTTTATCCGGATTATTCTGAACGAGTTTATAGTGTACACCCTCTTCTGTACAGATGATAAATTCATTACATGGACTTTCCGTTGCATATTTAATAATTCCTGAAGTACTTCCTATATAATCGGATAATTTTAATACTTCTGTATTACATTCCGGGTGAGATAACACCAGTGCATCCGGGTGTTCTTCTTTTGCTTCGCGGACTTCATCAGCTTCCATACGCTCATGTGTCGGACAGAATCCTTCATTATAGATAAAATGTTTCTCCGGAACTTGATCTGCTACAAAATGAGCCAGATTCCGGTCCGGAATAAAGTAGATATTCTTATTCGGTAACGCTTTTACTATCTTGATAGCATTTGCTGACGTTACACATACATCGGAATATTCTTTTAAAGCTGCTGTAGAATTAATATAGCAGACCACTGCTACATCTTCATACTCTTCGCGGACCTTTTTAATGGATTCTACATCTGCCATATGTGCCATCGGGCAGTCAGCAGTCGGATCCGGCATCAGAACAGTTTTGTCCGGATTTAAGATTTTTGCGCTCTCGCCCATAAAAGAAACGCCGCAAAATACAATCGTACTCTCAGAAAGCTCTGTTGCAACACGGCTTAGATAGAAAGAATCTCCTATGTAATCTGCAATATCCTGAACTTCAGGTCTGACATAATAATGAGCCAGGATCACTGCATTTTTTTCTTGTTTTAGTTTTTGTATTTCTTCTACAATTGTCATATGTTTTTCCTCCCATATGATCTGAAATTTCATTGCAGACAATTATAACACATGTTTTTACATGTGACAAGACAGTAAGTAATTATTGACAAACAAGAAATAAAGACTATACTAAAGCTGAACATAATATGCTATATATGTATAATTAAAATGTCAAACATACATAATTTATATGGCTGCAAAAATATTTATACTAAGCTGACGATATGGTCAGTTCAGTGAAGAAAGAAGTGATTTATATGCAAGTGATCCACAAAAATCACATGGAAATTTTATGGCATGATTATGCAGAAGCAATTGACGATATCCCGATTACAAATGCTGGAATTATTGAAAAATCTTCTGTGATCGGACGGACAGGTCTTATGCTTCTGTCATGTGGAACCGGAGCCTGGCGTGTCAGACAATCTATGAATACACTCGCAGAACAGTTAGGGTTGACTTGTACTGCAGACATCGGATTAATGTCTATTGAATACACCTGTTTCGATGGAGAGGAATGTTACTCGCAGTCCTTATGTCTTACAAACACAGGAGTAAATACATCAAAACTGAATCGTCTGGAACAGTTTATTAATAAATTTTCATCCGAAGGTGTATACATGACTGGTGAGGAATTACATTCTCATCTGGATCAGATTGAAAAAATACATGGTCTCTACTCTCCGACCGCACTTGGTCTTGCAGCCGCACTTGCCTGTGGCGCATTTACCTTTTTACTTGGAGGCGGACCAGTAGAAATGTTTTGTGCATTTGCAGGTGCCGGTATCGGGAATTTTGTCCGATGCAAACTGAGGAAGCATCATTTTACACTATTTTTATGTATCTTCGCTTCCGTAACATCAGCCTGTCTGGTCTATGCAGGATTATTTGAAGTGATGAAACTGATACTTGGGGTGTCAGAACAACATGAAGCAGGATATATTTGTTCTATGTTATTTATCATTCCAGGATTTCCATTCATTACCAGCGGTATTGACCTTGCAAAATTGGATATGAGATCAGGTCTGGAACGATTAACTTATGCAATCATTATTATCACTGTTGCAACAATGACTGCCTGGATTATGGCACTTATCTTAAAATTGCAGCCGGTGGATTTTCTAACATTAAATTTGCAAGTCCCGGTACAAATTCTCTTCCGACTGGCAGCAAGCTTTTGTGGAGTTTTCGGATTCTCTGTTATGTTTAACAGTCCAAGAAAACTGGCAGCTACAGCCGGATGTATCGGAGCAGTTGCCAATACTCTTCGTCTGGAAATGGTGGACCTTGCAAATATGCCCCCAGCTGCTGCTGCATTTATCGGCGCGCTTGTCGCAGGAATTCTTGCTTCTATGATTAAAAATGTTGCGGGATTTCCAAGAATATCCGTAACGGTACCTTCTATAGTAATTATGGTACCTGGCCTTTATTTGTACCGTGCTATTTATAATCTGGGAATCATGTCCCTGCATACATCAGCAGAGTGGTTCGCTGCCGCATTTATGATCATACTTGCATTGCCGCTTGGATTGATTTTTGCAAGGATTTTGACAGATAAAACATTTCGTTATTGCACGTAAATTCAAAGATTCGACTCTCAATTATATAAGTTCACTTGTCACTTATATAATTGGGAGTCTTCTCAACTGAACTAAAAGAGGAACCGTTCATTTTCAAGTGAATAGTTCCTCTTTCTTATAGATTATATGACAAATTATTCTTTATATTGATAAACAATCTTCTTCGCTGTCTCAATATGTTTTTCCAGTCGTTCTGAAAAATGTGTAAATGGAAGAAAAACTCCAAGTTCATCAAAATGCTCGCCTTTTTCTTCAAGACATTCTTGTCCATAATAAACAATGGATTTTGGCAATTCTTCCTGCAATTGCATAACCAGATCCATAACGGCGACATAAGACTGAGCTTCAGTCTCTTTCATTTTGATAGTATCCGGCAGTTCATATACAAGCAAAACACCTAACTGCTCTCCCATTCGATAATCTTTTACTTCCATAGTCACTTCATCATAACAATGCCTTTTTCGATATCCTTCTGCCAGATACATTTTCACATCATCATTTTGTGCGTAGACTTTTTGGAATTTATGATACATTTTGTCAGGTACAGCTTTCTTGCAATCATTTAACAGATTGCCGGATCCATCCGTTAAAATATAAGGATTGGTATGTCCGTCAGCATTAAAACGAAACGGAACAAGGTATGCATTTCTAAGAAGATCGAACATGCTGTGCTGACAGATTGCCAGAAGGAAAGCGGTCAGATCTTTATTCTTATAAGCGTCAAATAAAGCTTTTGCAAATTTCTCCGGCGGCAATACTTCTCCTGAATATTCGCCGTCAGATTCTACTGATTCATAAAATGTTTCCATCAACCGTTCGCATGCCTGCGAATTTTCCAGAATTTTGTCAAATAAGTATTCTGCTTTTTCTTCTCTTGGAAATATGGTTGCCATTGTTATTCATCCCTTTTCTTATTGATTTTTTATCTGCTATATATTATAGTTGTCTTACGTTAAAATGTAAAAGATATATTTAGTATCATGGATATATCAATTTGGAATGAGAGGACTAGATATGATTACTTACGATTATTACCGCATATTTTATTTTGTAGCACGTTATAAGAGCTTTACAAAAGCAGCAAAAATGCTTGGCAACAATCAGCCCAATATTACACGCTGCATGAATATCCTGGAGCAAGAATTAAAATGCACTCTTTTCCTACGGTCTAACCGTGGTATTTCGTTAACACCAGAGGGAAAGAAATTATATGAGCATGTAGCAATTGCATATGAACAGTTACAGATTGGCGAAGAAGAAATCCGTCAGAATGGTGAACTGGAGAATGGATTAGTATCCATCGGTGCCAGCGAAAACGCGCTGAGACTTGTACTTCTTTCACGACTGGAAAGTTTTCACGAGCAATATCCGCATGTAAGGCTTAGAATTTCCAATCATTCTACCCCGCAGGCAATCCAGGCATTGAAAAGTGATATTGTGGATTTTGCTGCTGTGACAACACCACTTGATATTAAAGGTCCACTTGAAAAGATACCGTTAGCTTCTTATCGTGAAATATTAATTGGTGGAAAAAAATATAAAAAACTGGCAGAACAGACACAAAAACTGGAAGATATTGCTTCTCTTCCATTTGTCAGTCTGGATGAGAATAGCAGTACAAGAGAATTATATAACAGTTTTTTTCTGGAACATGGACTTTCCTTTTCACCGGATATGGAGACCGCAACAACCGATCAGATGTTGCCGCTCATCGTACATAATCTTGGAATTGGGTTTTATCCAAAGAAGATGGCAGAACTTGCTCTTGCAAAAGGCGATGTCTACCAGATACCGCTGGAAGAAAAGCTGCCACTTAGAAGAATCTATTTAGTTACAAACGGCAGTGCCGCCAAGAGTACCGCCGTTCGTAAGATGATTGAATTTATTCAAGAATATTAATAACAACATTAAAAATTAAGCTTTTGAAATCTGCATTCCGGCTTTCAAAAGCTTAAACAGCCTTCTGGCAGCCCCTAGATACAAATCTTCTGCATGTTCCAATGCATCCGAAAGGGGCATAATACCATTTACAGTAGTGATGATAGATTCGATTCCATATGCATAGATATCTTCCGCACCTTTTCCCATGCTTCCGACGATTGCAACAGCTGGTATATGGTGGGCTTTGCAATGAACGCCAACACCCTGCATGACTTTACCAAATACAGACTGCCAGTCTGTAGCGCCTTCTCCGGTTACCACGATATCTACATCTTTCAGATGTTCATCGAAATCTACAAGATCAAGAACAGTTTCGATTCCAGATTTTAAAGTTCCATTTAAGAAAACCATAAGTGCAGTACCAAGTCCACCTGCAGCCCCGGCCCCTGGAATGGTATCCATATCCAGATTAAATTGCTGCTTGATAATATCCCGGTAGTTGCACATGCCCACTTCCAGTTCTTTCTGAATTTCCGGGGTAGCTCCTTTTTGTCCGCCAAATGTATAGGTCGCTCCGTCCTTTCCACAAAGTGGATTTGTGACATCGCACATCACGGTAAATTTACATTCTTTCACCAGTGGGTTCAACTCTGTCAAATCTATTTTTCGAATTTTAATTAAGTCTTCGCCACATCCTTTTAATTCCTGACCGCAATCGTCGAGAAATTTCCCTCCCAATGCGCGGATACAGCCGATTCCTCCGTCATTTGTCGCAGAACCTCCGATTGCAATCGAAATATCACGATATCCTCTTTTCAGCGCATCGGCAATCATTTCACCAGTACCATAAGAGGTTGTATAGCGAGGGTCTTTCTTCTCTTTCGGAACGAGTGGAAGCCCTGATGCTGCCGCCATTTCCATAACAACCCGATTCTGATCTAATATACCATAGCTACAGGTGATATCTTCCCAAAGCGGACCATGCACCTGCAAGGATATCTTCTGTCCGTTCGTGGCCGCAAGAACCGCATCGGTAGTACCCTCGCCGCCATCAGCAACAACAATACTATCATACCGGCAGTCCGGGAAAATTTCCCGGGCCGCCTTCGTTAACAGTTCTGCAGTTTTTTGTGAGGATAAAGTTCCTTTAAATGAATCCGAAGCAAATAAAAATTTCATACGCTTCCTCCTGTAACTGTCTACACATTTTCAAAAATTATAAGAACAATGATAAGATGAATATTTCAACCATTGCACTGACACCAAGAATTAATGTTCCGACGGTCTGAGTCTTGTATCCCTGCTCAGGTGTCATTGCTCCGAAGTTTGTAACAACCCAGAAATAAGAATCATTTGCATGGGATACAGTCATGGCACCTGCACCGATTGCCATTACAGCAAGAACTGTTCGAACCGGACTTCCAAGACCAAGGACCGGAAGAAGTGGTGCCACGATTCCTGCAGTTGTTGTAATTGCAACAGTAGAGGAACCCTGTGCAGTTTTCAAAATAGCTGCTAATAAGAATGGGAAGAAAATTCCAATCTTTTCAAGCAACGTAGCATTTTGTGTAATATAATTAATCATATCTGTAGAGGAAATGACTTTACCAAGTACTCCACCAGCCGCTGTAACAAAAAGAATAGGTCCTACCGTTTTTAATGTATCATTTGTCAGTTCGTAGAACTCATTCATTTTTCCGGCGCCTGACAACTGAATGATGCCAAAAACAGTTCCAACAGCAAGAGCAATAATCGGTGTTCCAAGGAACTGCAAAATGCTGTTTATTGTACCAGTAAGACCTGCCATACTTGCAATAGAACCAATTGCCATCAGAATAATCGGAACTATAATTGGTGCAAGTGCATTGAAGCCATTTGGAAGTTTTCCATACTCAGCAACAAGTTCTTCATAGGTTTTATGAACTTCATTTTGGTTGGCTTCATCATTTGCTGTTACTTTTGTTCCGATATGTTTTGCAAAGAAATAACCTGCTATTAATGGAAAAACAGAACAAAGAGCACCCATTCCCATTACAAGTAAAAGATTATTTCCTACTCCCATCGTTGATGCAGCTGCAATTGGTCCTGGTGTAGGTGGAATAAATACGTGTGCAATATAAAGTCCAGATGAAAGTCCAATTGACATTGCTACGGAAGATGCACCTGTTCGGTTAACAAGTGCTTTACGAATTGGATTCAAAATAACAAATCCAGAATCACAGAATACCGGAATTGATACTACCCAGCCCATTAATTCCATAGCTAATTCCGGATGACTCTTACCGACAAGGTGTATTACCATGTCTGCAAGTTTCAATGCTGCACCCGTTTTTTCAAGAATTGTTCCAATCAATGCTCCAAGAATAATTACAATACCTATGCTTGTAAATGTTCCTGAAAAACCTTGTCCAATTACATTCGCAAGCCCCAGCGTTTTTACAGTTCCATCTGCTTCGGTTACATTTGTAAGTGGAATTCCCGCAACCAGACCAAGTATTAATGAAATAGCCATAATTGCAAGAAATGGATGAATCTTGAATTTTGAAATTGCCAAAATCATAAGAACTATCGCAATAATAAATGCGATGATAAGTGGTAAACCTGTCATATAAATCCCCCTTTTCTCTTTGATATTTCCTATCAGGTTTCTTAAGAAAGAGTTTAACAAAAAAAGATTCAAACAACAAAAGCTCTTACCACAAATCAAAGCATAAAAATTGTTACCATAGCACAAAACATTTGTTCTTGATTTGACATTACATAAAGACTCAAGTTCATACGATTACATATATCGAATACTTATCTTCGTGATAGATATATATATAAGAATATTAAAAACCATTTATCTTTTGCTGAATTTTGAGGATTAACATCTAGTATATCTCGAAGTTTATTATATTGATATGCAAATGTATTTTTGTGCATAAAAAGCTCTTCGGAAGCTTTAGCTGTATTGAAGTTTGTATCTATCAATGTATCAACAAGTTCCAGACAGTGTTTTTGTATATCGATCGGCAAGAAGTTCCCAAAAACATTGAATATCTGATTCATTTCATTAACCGGAACAATTGCCTGAATATATTCAGAAATATAATCATAAAAATATATACTATTATGCTCAGTCTTGATATTATTTTCCAACCACTTGCAATGCCGATAAGCATAGTAGTACTGAGAAAAATTATTTTGAAATGTTCCTATGTAAAATTTGCAGGAAATCTCTTTTTTCTTAATCCATTGTAAGGTTGGCTGCAAATATTCTGCCAGCATATATTTGTATTCAGCAAAAAATCGTTTATTTTTTGAATCAATTGTTTTAAAAATTAATATATATTGATCTTCCAAAGGAAAACTGATGTCTTCGCTTTTATGCAGAATTCCTTGCTTTATGGATTCTAAAAGTACTTTTTGATATTTAGAATCTTCAAGATAACAAAGAATAGGTATACGTATAAGTTCTTCTTTGTAACTCAATTCTTCTGCAAGTCTTCGAAGACCATTCGGATCAGCATTTTGCTCACCTGTAATCATCTCAATAAAACGTTCTTTTTTGGTTTGTCTTCTGATAGATTGTAACTTCTGGGTTTCATACTTTAATAATGTTTCAATTGCAAGTTTCGTGATATTGGCAACTGGACGAATTTCATCTGGCTTCCCAGTTACGCCTACTACTCCTTCACGTTTGCCGTCTATTTCAATGACCATGTTAATCCCCTTTAAAGTACCTTGATAATCCAAGTCATTTTCAACCGTAATTATATTTTCAGAGGTGTGAAGAATCTGATATGCTGCTTCGTGAAAAGAACCAACACGTTTGGGATCACAACTGGCAATTATAATTCCTTTTTCATTCATAATATTAACATTATAAGTTGTATATTTTGTCACATGTTCTATCAGTTTTCGTGCGAGTGTTTCTTCTAACATGGTGTCTCCTGTTTGGTTGATATAATGACTATTTTTTTAACACAAGGGCGATGAATATGATTGGTTCTGTTCCATGATTTTTGATTCCATGACCATCCCCATCTTTACAAAATGTTACATCTCCTGCTTTGATTTCATATTCTTTATCGTTATCGATATATGTTGCACTACCAGAAAGTACATAATAAGTTTCTGTTTCTCCATGGTGTTCATGATATCCTAATTCACACCCTGGATGAATCGTTACCTGTGAAAAGATTCGGCAGTGCTCTGCTCGTTCTTCTTCATTTAAAAGAGCTTCCATAAGTACATAGCCTGCTCCGCCATTTACATTTTCTTTTTTTGTAATTTCACGTTCTCCAGTTTTAGTCATGATGATCTCCTCCTGTTATCTAAAAAATTATGATCATTTCTTTTATCATAGCACAAAACATGTTATAATGGAAAAAGACTTGTATTAATAAAAGAAAGGACATAAAACATGAAATTTATATATCCGGCAGTATTTCGAAAAACTGAAGAAGGAAGATACAAAAGCTATTTCCCGGATCTGGAATGTTGTTACGGCGAAGGAGACACTTTAGATGATGCAATTGATGATTCCAATGAGGCAGCCAGAAATTGGCTGAGTCTGGAACTTACAGAAGAAGATCCTTTCATTCCCTATGTTTCTGACGAAGAAGATATCGAATTAAAAGAAGGCGAGTTCATTCGTAATATTTCTGTTAATATTCGATTTTACGAAGGATGGGATGAATAAAAAATGGGGCTTTCGGTTAATACCGATTTTTAGGCTATAAATCTTAAAATACGAATCTTCCGTAGAAATCAGTATTTTTTATACTTCAATTTCTTCGAAAGATTCGTATTTCTTATTTGTGATATGGTTCTCCGTTTATAATTCTGTAACTGCGATAAATCTGTTCTAGCAAAATTACACGCATCAATTGATGTGGAAAAGTCATTTTCGAAAAGCTAAGTGCATAATCAGAACGTTTCAGAACTGCATTCCCAAGTCCTATAGAACCACCAATTATGAAAATAATATGACTTGTGCCCTGTACACCTAGAGTATCAATTTTTTCAGAAAGCTCTTCTGAGGTCAACATCTTGCCATTAATCTCCAGTGTTATTACATAAGCATCATCTTTTACGTATTTTAAAATTCGTTCGCCTTCCTTATCTCTGATTCCGGCTTCTACAATTTCACTGGCGTTATCTGGTGTCTTTTCATCTGCAACTTCTATAATTTCCAGTTTGCAATAGCAACTTAATCTTTTTGAATATTCCGCAATTGCATCTTTTAAGTATTTTTCTTTTATTTTTCCGACGGTAATTAGTGTGATTTTCATATGAACTCCTTTATTTAACCAAGTGCCACATCAAGCATCATCATCAGTACAAAGCCAAGTGCAAAACCAACAGTCCCGATGTTACTGTGAGTGCCTTCGGCAGATTCTGGAATTAATTCTTCTACTACTACATATATCATAGCTCCCGCTGCAAATGCAAGTAGATACGGCAATACAGGTGTAATTTTAGATGCAAGCAAAATTGTTATACCACCACCAATTGGTTCCACAATCCCAGAAAACATACCATATAAAAAAGCTTTTATCCTCCCTTTTTCACTTCTGACAGGCAGTGAAACAATAAAGCCCTCTGGTACATTTTGAATTGCTATGCCGATAGACAGTGCAAATGCTCCGGCAAGTGTCACTTTTGAATTATTCATAAGAAGTCCTGCAAATACTGCGCCACCAGATATTCCTTCCGGAATATTGTGAATTGTAACTGCCAAAATCAGCATCGTCGATTTCTTTAATGAAGCTTTAGGACCTTCTGATTCTTCACTCCCAAGATGCAGATGTGGAATGATGCGGTCCAGTGCAAGAAGAAATACAATACCGACAAGAAAGCCAACAGCAGCCGGTAAAAATGCCAGTTTTCCCAGATGATCAGACATTTCCATAGCTGGAATTAAAAGTGACCATACAGAGGCCGCAACCATAACTCCCGCTGCAAAACCAAGTAAAGACTTTTGAATCACAGGTTTTAATTCATTTTTTATAAATAATACGCATAATGCCCCAAGAGTTGTTCCGATGAACGGTATCATTAGTCCCCAGAAAATTGTCATGTATCAAACACTCCTTTTTATTATCTATTAGTATTATATTCAGAATCTCGATATCCTAGAATAACAGTATTAAATTAATCTGTGGAGGTTAGGTATAATTAATTCTGATATTATTTTATACAAAAGACTTAGAAGTGTCAATAAAAAAGGCAATTTCATAAACTAAGGGCACCCCTTTTATGAAAAAAGGGACACCCTTAATCAATGATGGGGACGTAGCATTTTAAAGTTTTACTACGTCCCCAATATGAACTATTTGTTGCTTAATAATTCATGAATTCCCTTTGCTCCGGCTTTTCCGGCACCCATAGCAAGGATTACTGTTGCTGCTCCTGTTACAGCATCTCCGCCAGCGAATACACATGCTTTTGATGTCTGTCCATTTTCTTCTTCTGCAACGATACATTTTCTCTTGTTTGTCTCAAGACCTTTTGTTGTAGAAGCGATCAATGGGTTTGGAGATGTTCCAAGAGACATGATAACTGTATCAAGTTCAATCTCGTACTCTGATCCTGGAATTTCTTCCGGACGTCGTCTTCCTGATGCATCAGGCTCTCCAAGCTTCATCTTAACAACCTTCATTCCTTTTACCCAGTCATTCTCATCTGCAAGAATTTCTTTTGGATTTGTAAGAAGATCAAAGATAACGCCCTCTTCTTTTGCATGATGTACTTCTTCAACTCTGGCTGGAAGTTCTTCCTCGCCACGACGGTAGATTACATGTACTTCTGCTCCAAGACGAAGTGCTGTTCTGGCAGCATCCATTGCTACGTTACCGCCACCGACAACTGCAACTTTCTTACCTGCTGCAATCGGTGTATCATAAGAATCATCGAAAGCTTTCATAAGGTTGCTTCTTGTCAGATACTCGTTTGCAGAGAATACTCCGTTTGATGCCTCTCCCGGAATTCCCATGAACATCGGAAGACCTGCTCCGGAACCGATGAATACAGCTTCAAAGTTTTCCTCTTCCATCAACTGATCGATTGTTGTTGATTTACCAATTACTACGTTTGGCTCAAAATGTACACCCAATTCTTTTACTTTTTCGATTTCTTTCTTTACGACTTTCTCTTTTGGAAGACGGAACTCTGGAATACCATATACAAGTACTCCGCCAAGCTCATGAAGTGCCTCAAATACTGTTACTTCATAACCAAGCTTTGCAAGGTCTCCGGCGCATGTAAGTCCGGACGGACCAGAACCGATAACTGCAACTTTATGTCCATTTGTTTTCTCAGGTTTTGCAGGTTTAATGTCATGCTCAAGAGCGTAATCAGCAACGAATCTTTCAAGTTTACCGATTGAAATCGGGTCACCTTTGATTCCACGGATACATTTGCTCTCGCACTGGGACTCCTGCGGACATACACGGCCACAGATAGCAGGAAGTGCTGAGGACTCTCCGATTACTTTATAAGCTTCCTCAATATTACCTTCTTTTACATGACTAATAAATCCTGGAATATTGATAGATACAGGACAGCCCTGGATACATCTTGCATTCTTACAGTTGATACAGCGCTGTGCCTCTTCCATTGCTTCTTCTTTGTTATATCCATAACATACTTCTTCGAAGTTTGTTGCTCTTACTTTTGGCTCCTGTTCTCTTACAGGAACTCTCTCTAATACATTTGCCATTATTTGTCACCTCCGCAGTTTCCGCATCCACCATGATGAGTGTCACCTTCCTGTAATTTCAGCATTGCACGACCTTCTTCTGTCTTGTAAAGCTGCTGTCTCTTCATAGCGTTATCAAAATCAACGAGATGTCCGTCAAACTCTGGTCCGTCTACGCATGCGAATTTCACTTCGTCTCCAACGATCAGACGGCAGGCACCGCACATTCCTGTACCATCAACCATGATCGGGTTCATGCTGACAACTGTCGGGATCTCCAGTTTCTTTGTAAGGAGACAGACAAATTTCATCATGATCATTGGACCGATTGCAATACATACATCATATTTGTTTCCATTATTTACAAGTTCTTCGACCATTGTTGTAACCATTCCGGCATGTCCGTAGGAACCATCATCTGTACATGGGTAATAGTTACCAGATACAGCTTCCATAGCATCTTCAAGGATCAGCATATCTTTTGTCTTTGCTCCGACAATAACATCTGCTGCTACGCCGTGTTCATGTAACCATTTTACCTGTGGATATACAGGAGCAGCTCCAACTCCACCTGCTACATATAAGATTTTTTTCTTTTTCAAGTCTTCTATGTCTTCTTCAACGAGCTCTGAAGCACAACCAAGAGGTCCAGTGAAATCACGGAATGAATCCCCGGCCTTTAAGTCAGCCATCTTTACAGTAGATGCTCCGACTTCCTGGAATACGATTGTAATAGTACCTGCTTCTCTGTCATAGTCACAGATTGTAAGTGGGATACGTTCTCCCTTATCGTCCATCTTAACGATAACGAACTGTCCAGGCTGGCAGTGTCTTGCAACACGTGGTGCCTCAACATCCATAAGATAAATCTTGTCAGCTAATTTTTCAGCTTTTAATATCTTATACATCTTGCTTCCTCCTAATTCTAACCCCCATTGAAATACCGGGAATAATAATAATCATCTATATAATGATACAACATTGTTATGAAAATATCAAGTAACTTGCTGTGAATTTAATTTCTAAATAAATTCTGAAAACCGCACCAAAAACGGCAAATATTATTATAATACCTGCCGTTTCATCATTATTTTATTAAAATTATTTTTTTAACATTGTTGTTAATTAAAAATCAACTTCTGTTCCATAATAAATACATGTAAACAGTCTTTCCATTGTAGCTGGATCAATTGTTCTTGGATTAGAACCTGTACAGGCATCTCCAACAGCATTTTCAGAGATTGTAGCAATTTTTTCTTTAAATTCATCTTCTTTGATTCCGAAATCCTTTAATGTAGCCGGAATATTTAAGATAACATTGAATTCATTGATTTTCTCACAAAGACTGTTGATGAGTGCTTTTTCAGATGCTCCACCAAGTCCTACAAATCTTGCAATTTCAGCATATCTCTTAGCTGCTACAGGATCTTTTGCATTATATTTGATTACATATGGAAGATACATTGCATTTGCAAGACCATGTGTAATATGTCCTGTAGAGAATACAGCTCCTGTTTTATGAGCCATAGAATGTACGATTCCAAGTAATGCATTAGAGAATGCCATTCCAGCCAGACACTGTGCATCGTGCATTTTTGCTCTTGCTTCCATATTGCATCTGTAGGATGCCGGAAGATAATCAAATACCATCTCGATTGCTTTGAGTGCAAGCGGATCTGTATATGGACAGTTCAATGTAGATACATATGCTTCAATCGCATGTGTCAAGGCATCCATACCTGTGTAAGCAACCTGCTTTACAGGAAGTTCAGCTACAAGAGCCGGGTCAACAATTGCAACATCTGGTGTGATGTTAAAATCTGCCAGAGGGTATTTGATTCCTTTTGCATAATCTGTGATAACAGAAAATGCTGTTACTTCAGTTGCAGTTCCGGAGGTTGAAGGAATTGCTGCAAATTTTGCTTTCTGTCTTAATTCTGGGAAACTGAATGGTGTAATCAGATCTTCAAATGTTATTTCCGGATACTCATAGAAAGCCCACATAGCTTTTGCTGCATCAATCGGTGATCCACCACCCATAGCTACGATCCAGTCAGGCTCGAATTCCTGCATAGCCTTTGCACCTTTCATTACAGTTTCAACAGACGGGTCTGGTTCTACACCTTCGAAAAGAGCAACTTCCATTCCAGCTTCTTTCAAGTAGTCTTCAACTTTTGCAAGGAATCCCTGGCGTTTCATTGCGCCGCCACCGACAACAACGATTGCCTTTTTACCTTTTAAGTTCTCCAGCTCTTCTAAAGCTCCTTCTCCATGATAAATGTCTCTTGGTAATGTAAATCTTGCCATGATTTTTCTCCTCCATAAAATAATTGCGTTAAATTTTTATCACATTTACATTATAGCATTGATAATAATTTAACGCAATATTTTTCTGGTAATTTTTTCTTTTTCTACATAATAAGACAATAAATATGGAGTTAATTCTCTGTTTATTGGTACTATTTCAAAAAAATAGCTGAAATTATCCGACATTTTATCTATAATTTCATTTCAATTATTGGTTATCATACATATAATTTCTAGTGGTAATACCACTCATACGCCCTTTTCCATTGACAAGTACGACTTTAAAAAGAGTTTCTCCCTTTGGCATGTCGATTGGCCCGGTATATTTTGTAGATGCTGTTGTCGGGTCTGTACCGTCTGTCGTGTAATATGCAGTATATCCCTCCGGTACTTTTACTTCAATCGGAACTGCTTCATCGTACTGTCCTGTTGACGGGGAGACCGCCGGTGCATCTTCTACAGGGAATTCTACCGTGTAAGTCTTCTTACCGATTGCACTCGGCACCCCTTTTTTGTTGACAGCAATTGCTTTTATGGTTGTCTCACCCTCGCTGATCTGTATGCCTTCACTAGTGTACTTCGTACTTGTCAGATCAGGATCTGTACCATCCGTTGTATAGTAGATTGTATCTTTATCTGCAGTCAGAAGTAATTTTTGGACATCATCATAAGTCGTAGAATCCTTCAGACTGAACTTTGGTTCATCCACAACATAATCGCTTAATTTCTCCAACATGGAATCATTGACAGAATCCAAAAGTTCTGGAATTTCCATGTTCTGATCTGATTTCAAATAAAAATCCATACAAGCTTTATAAAGTTCAACATTACCAGATTGCTTGCTAACTGCTTCTTCAAATAATGTTGTACCTTCATCGGTCTTATCCTGTAACAGATAGACATCTGCAAGACCTGTGTAAGCATCTGCTTTTTTAGTATTTTTGGAAATTGCCTGTTTATAATAAGCTTCTGCAGTGGTATAATCTTTTGACTGCGCGGCTTTTTGTGCTTTTTTCATAATCCCGTTATAGGAATTCTGATATACAACATAGAATCCGGCACCTGCCAATACTACGATTGCAGCCATAATAAGCAGGACAATCCGTCTTTTTCTGCGCAAAGCTTTCTTTCTTGCTGCTTTTGCGCTCTGCCGTTTTCTTCTTTCCTTTTCAGTTAGCATCTGCCCCGTAGTATTCCCGGTCATTCTTCTTCCAGTCATAGCCGCTGTTGTTCGTGATGCACTTCTTCCTGTATTTCTGCCAGCAGATTGTCCTGTCCTGTTATTATTTCTGCGTTTTTGATTTATATATTGATCGAGCTCCGATTCCTGCTCATTGCCATCTAATTGGATCTGAGCCGTTAACATTTCTTCAAGTGGATTGTAATCTGGTACAATCTGTACCTCTCGCCCACATTTTTTACAATATAATTCCCCTTCTGGTATTTCTGCCTTACAATACCTGCATTTCATTGTCTATACTGACCTCCCCTGATTATTCAGTAGTATTTATATTTTGTATGTATTGTTCAAATTCTTCTGGTGTCATGAGGATTTTGCGCGGTTTTGTTCCCTCTTCGCCACCGACGATCCCCGCTTCACACAATTGATCCATAATACGTGCTGCACGGTTAAAGCCAATCTTGAACGCTCTCTGCAGCATCCCTATGGAAGCCTTGTCCTTATCAATGATAAGACGACCTGCGTCTATAAAATAGGCATCTCGCCCATTACTTTCATCGGCACCTGGTCCGTTTGAAGATACCATGCCAATATTGGATGTATTTACATGATTGACAACTTCTTCATCGTAATTGGCATTGCCATTTTTGTCAATTAAATAATCAACAACTTTCTGCACCTCTTTATCCGATACAAAAGCTCCCTGGACTCGTACCGGTTTCTGATAACCGGATGGATAAAAGAGCATATCTCCTTTTCCAAGTAATTTTTCAGCGCCATTCATATCAATGATGGTTCTGGAATCAACTCCAGAAGTTACAGAAAACGCGATTCTTGACGGCATGTTTGCTTTAATCAATCCTGTGATAACATTGACAGACGGACGCTGTGTTGCAATGACCAGATGAATTCCTGCTGCTCTTGCAAGCTGTGCCAGCCGGCAAATTGCTTCTTCAACTTCGCCAGGAGCAACCATCATAAGATCTGCAAGCTCGTCTACAATAATGACAATCTGCGACATCTTATGTCCTTTTGCTTCATCTGCATGATCCGGCATAGATTCAATCTTCGCATTATATCCTTTGATATCACGTACATTCAATGACGCAAATGCCTGATAACGCCTTGTCATCTCAGCTACTGCCCAGTTCAGAGCACCAGCTGCCTTTTTCGGGTCTGTCACCACGTCGATCATCAGATGTGGAATGCCTTTGTAAACACTTAATTCTACAACTTTAGGATCGATCATAATTAATTTGACTTCATCCGGAGTTGCTTTATAAAGGATGCTCATGATCAATGTATTAATACAGACAGACTTACCGGAACCTGTAGCACCTGCGATCAGCACATGTGGCATCTTTGCTATATCTGTAACGACAACCTTACCTCCGATATCTTTTCCAACTGCAAACGATATTTTAGAGGTACTGTCTTTAAATTCTTTGGACGCTAGAAGATTCCCAAGCATGACTGTAGAATTTTCCTTATTTGGAACTTCAATTCCTACAGCTGCTTTTCCCGGAATCGGTGCCTCGATTCGAATATCTGCGGCGGCCAGGTTCAGCTTGATATCGTCTGCCAGTCCGACAATCTTACTTACTTTCACACCCATTTCCGGCTGAAGCTCATAACGCGTGACAGCAGGACCACAGCTTACATTTGTAACTGTTACATTTACTCCAAAATTCGCCAGAATCTCCTGAAGCTTCATAGCAGTTTCCCGAAGCTTTGCATCCGATTCCTGACGTCCTTCACTACCACGATTCAGAAGTGATACCGGTGGCATTTTATATGCTTTTGTTCTTACAGCCGCTGTTGTCTTCGCGGCTTCTGCTGCAACACACGCAACTTCATCGGCAACCGGAGCTGCCCCCATCTTACTTTTACGCACAGAACTTCCCGAAGAAGAGTCTGTCGGATTCTTGTCTGCCTGTGTAAAATCAAAGGCTTCCTCCGTCACATCTGATTCATCCGGAATATCTTCTATTGGAATATCAGGAGCCCTGTTGATCACAAAATCCGGCTGTTTTTTTGTATTATCTTCTTCCGGTATCATTTCCGGATTACTCTTTATTTCCTTCATCTCCGGTGACTGGAACTTATCAGAAAGTCTGGTTGCCAGAGAAACTCCCGTTACGCGGTGATCCGATCGTTTTTCGTTCGAGTTTGTGTTTTGGGCAGCTTTTTGTTCCTGCTCACGCATCTTAGCACGCTTGGCTTTACGTTCTTCTGAAATTTTACGTCTTCTTTTGGCATCTTCTCTTGCGCGGCCATAGGCCTGATCGCCTTTTGCTTTTACTCCCTTTAAAGCAGATTTACCAGTAATGATCACTCCACAGATAATCATACAGATTATTACAATTACATATGTACCTGCCACTCCGACTGCGGGTATAAGAAGGTTTGCAATAAAGCTTCCAAGTCTTCCGCCCATCTCATGAATCAGGTCTAAAAGTGTACAGGTAAGGATCATAAAAACCAGCACAAGCGCAGATTTTATATATGCGATTCTATTTTCTTTATTTGATATTAAAAATGATACGATTCCAAACAGTAAAAATGGGACAAGATAGGCAACGATCCCAAAGCCGTGCTTTAGAGCCCCGGATACATGATAGCCAATGTTTCCGCCAAATCCGAAATTACTGATCAATAGCAAAATACTGACTGCCAGAGTAACCCAGACAAAGATTTCCTCCCCTAAAAAACTTTGTTCGGTCTTTTTTTTCTTTGTCTGCTTTCTGCCAGTTTTCTTTTTTGACTTTGCAGCCATATTTTTTACTCCCCCTTATGCGCAAAACATATCACACTATAGTATACATGAATGATTATTTTTCGTCAATCATCTGGTGAAGTTTCCTTAATGCATGGCTCATTCCTCCAACTTCATCAATCAGACCTTCCCTGACCGCATCTTCTCCTTCCAGAAGTGTGCCGACATCTTTGACAAGTTCCGTCGGATTAAGCATCAGTTCTTCGATACGTTCTTCGTTCATATGGGAATGAGCTGCAAGAAACCCTGTAATGCGTTTTTGAGTCCGGATCATATTTTGGAGACTTTGCTGTACTCCAATAAACATGCCATTTGATCTGACCGGATGTATGATCATAGTTCCGCTCGGGACGATAAATGAGTAATCTGCCGCCACTGCCAGCGGTCCTCCGATAGAATGGCTGCCTCCAAGGACTAGAGAAACTGTCGGTTTACTAATAGAAGCAATCATCTCTGCAATAGATAGTCCTGCTTCCACATCCCCACCCATTGTATTTAAAAGGATCAGAAGTCCATCAATCTCTTCGCTGTCTTCTACTTCAGCCAGCATCGGCAAAAGATGTTCGTATTTTGTCGCTTTTGTATTCCCGGATACCGCTTCATGACCTTCAATCTCTCCAATAATTGTCAGAAGACGTACATTATGTTTCCGGTTATTAGAGTCAAGTTTCATGCTGCCGGTTTCTTTCATTTCATTTCTTTTTTCCTCAGTTGTTTCTTTTTCCATAAAAAATACCTCCATACTTTTTTCTTAGTATGGAGGTATTTGAATACTTTTATACCTGTTCAAGTGCCTGACTTAAATCAGCAATAATATCATCAATATTTTCAATTCCAACACTGAAACGGATCAGATCCGGCTGTACTCCAGCTTCTTTTAACTCCTGATCATTCATCTGACGGTGTGTGTGACTTGCCGGATGGAGAACACAGCTTCTTGCATCGGCTACATGAGTCACGATTGCAATCATCTTCAGGCTATCCATCATGCGGACTGCTTCCTCTCTTCCACCCTTCAGACCAAAAGTAATGACTCCACAAGTTCCGTTTGGCATATATTTCTTAGCAAGTGCATAATGTTTATCACCTTCTAGCATCGGACAACTTACCCACGCTACTTTTTCATGTGCCTGCAGATATTTTGCAGCTGCCAGAGCATTTTCACAATGACGCTCCACACGTAATGGAAGCGTTTCAAGTCCAAGATTCAGAATAAATGAATTCTGAGGTGATGGAATGGAACCTAAATCTCTCATTAACTGAGAAGTCGCCTTTGTAATATACGCAGCTTTTCCAAATTTCTCTGTGTATACGATTCCGTGATATGTCTCATCCGGAGTTGTAAGTCCCGGAAATTTATCTGCATGGGCAGCCCAGTCAAAGTTACCACTGTCAACGATAGCTCCTCCGACACATGTGGCATGTCCATCCATGTATTTTGTAGTAGAATGTGTTACGATATCTGCGCCCCACTCGAACGGACGGCAGTTGACCGGTGTTGCAAATGTATTATCCACAATAAACGGTACGCCATGTGCATGAGCAGCCGCTGCAAATTTCTCGAGATCTAATACTACAAGAGCCGGATTGGCAATGGTTTCACCAAATACAGCTTTTGTATTCTCTTTGAATGCGGCATTTAACTCTTCTGTCGTACATTCCGGATCAACAAATGTTGCATCAATACCCATCTTTTTGATTGTATGGGCATACAAGTTATAGGTACCGCCATATAATGCAGAAGCACATACAATATGATCTCCTTCTTCACAGATATTCATAATGGCATAGAAGTTCGCTGCCTGACCAGAAGATGTCAGCATTGCTGCAACTCCGCCTTCCAAATCGCAGATTTTTGCTGCCACTGCATCATTGGTTGGATTCTGCAGTCTTGTATAAAAATATCCGGATTCCTCCAATGCGAACAGACGACCCATCTGATCGCTGCTATTGTATTTAAATGTTGTACTCTGATAAATCGGAAGTACACGCGGCTCTCCATTGCCCGGCTCATAACCAGACTGGATGCATTTTGTTTCAATCTTGTAATTACTCATAAGCTTATCCCCTTTTTATGTTTTACTCGTCCCAGTTATGATAAACATCCTGAACATCATCATCATCATCAAGCATATCCAGAGTCTTCTGAATATTTGCGATGTCCTTCTCATCTGTCAGTTCGACATATGTCTGAGGGATCATTGTAACCTCTGCACCTGCCATTGGAATTCCAGCTTCTTCAAGAGCCTGACGTACAGCACTGAAATCTTCCGGTGTTGTAAAGATCTCGAAGCTGTCTTCTTCCTCTGAGAAGTCCTCTGCTCCGGCATCAAGTGCGGTCATCATGAGTTCATCAGAATCCCCGTCGAACTCTTCCTTATCTACAATGATCTGACCTTTTTTATCAAACATAAAGGATACACATCCAGGTGTTCCTACATTTCCCTTACCTTTTGTAAATGCATTCTTTACATTCGTAGCTGTACGGTTTCTGTTATCTGTCAGAGCCTCTACGATGATAGCAGTTCCGTTCGGACCATATCCTTCATATGTAATGTGCTCGTAGTTTGCTGCATTGGCATCCCCTTCAGCTTTTTTGATATTTCTGTCGATGGTATCATTCGGCATATTGTTAGCTTTTGCTTTTGCAATAACATCACGCAGACGGCTGTTGTTAGCCGGATCAGCGCTTCCACCTTCTTTTACGGCAACTGCAAGTTCTTTTCCGATTTTCGTAAAGATCTTACCCTTTGCTGCATCATTTTTCTCTTTCTTATGTTTAATATTGGCAAATTTTGAATGTCCTGACATTTCTATTCCTCTTTTCTATCTGTTTTCACACGTTCTTTATTCTATCACGCCATCAGAAGTTTTTCAATCTTTACTCTTTGAATTGTGTTATCATTTACTTCCAGAACGGTAAATCGGTAGTTCTTATATACTACAATGCACTCTTCGCCTTCATTCGGGATACGTTCCAGCTTGTCAATCATAAAGCCATTGAGTGTTCCATACTCTTCCGTGTCAAATGTAACATGCAAAAGGTCTCCCAGTTTTTCCAGCTCCAGCATACCGCTCGCGATATAGGAACTGGCAGAAAGTACAATGATCAATTCTTCTTCCACGTCATGCTCGTCCATAATATTTCCGACAATTTCTTCCAGTATATCTTCCAGTGTCACAAGACCGGAAGTCTGCCCATATTCATCCATAACAATTACGATGTGGTTTTTCTTTGCCTGCATCTCCTTAAAAAGGCGATCAATATTCTTAGACTCCGGTATAAAATCTACAGGTCTTATGTAAGAATGTAATTCTTTGACCGGAACATTTCTGTAATTGTTTTTCAAATAGCATGTCATGGCCTCACGCAAATGCATAAAACCGATGATCTCATCAATACTTCCTCTGTAAATCGGAAATCTTGAATAATTCGTCTCCAGCATAAAATGCAGTGCATCTTCCAGAGATTCCTCCTCATCTATCGCCACAATATTCTTCCTGTGAGTCATGATATCCCGGGCGTTCTTATCCATGTATCGGAACACATTACGGATCAGCTTATCCGCGGTCCCCTGTCTGGCCTCGTCCATAATTCTACTTTCTTTCACTCCTTTGATTATGTATGAAGCTCAAAACTGACTTTGATTGCTTCATCTACTTTGTACATCATTTCTTTATCCAGGTGACAAACCATGTCCTTTAAGCGCTGTTTGTCTATGGTTCGGATCTGTTCTAATAATACTACAGAATTCTTTACAATCTGATATTTTCTTGCATCTATCTCTACATGAGTCGGCAGCTTCGCCTTATTCATACGGGAAGTAATCGCCGCACATATGACAGTCGGGCTGTGACGGTTTCCTACGTCATTCTGAATGATCAGCACCGGACGAATCCCTCCCTGTTCTGAGCCGACCACCGGACTCAAATCTGCATAATAGATATCACCACGTCTTACCTGCACAATGTCCACACTCCGATTTTACTATGATACTACAAGTATTTCCAGCTTTTTCGGAAGTATTCTTATATTTTCATGCAAGAATAAAGCAAAATCCATTCACAGGCATCCCAGTCTGGGCTTTTACCCTTTCTTACTATTACACATCAAAATAATCGACCTGTTCTATGACCTGCCCATTCTGAATGTATTCTCTTGGAATTCTCTTTCCGAGATCACAGACAAATTCATAGTTAAATCTTCCAGACAGATCACTTAAAGTCTCCACCGGAAGAAATTCATCACCATCTTTACCGACCAGTGTTACTTTATCACCAAATTTTACATCTGGAATATCTGTCACATCGACCATAAACTGGTCCATACAAACTCTTCCGCGGATTGGTGCTTTTTTGCCATGGATCAGTACATAACCTTTGTTAGAAAGACTTCTGGGATATCCATCTCCGTAGCCGACCGGAATGGTCGCAAGAGAAGTCTCTTTTTCTGTCACATAGGTTCCGCCATAGCTGACCGGAGTTCCTTCCGGAACTGTCTTTACATAAGAGACATGACTGATCAGTTCCATGGCCGGTCTTAACGGAACATTCTTTTTTTCTACCTCCTCGGAAGGATACAATCCATAAATGGATATTCCGGCACGTACCAGATCCATGTTCGCTTTCTTAATATCAATGATGCCAGCACTATTTGAGCAGTGGTAAATCGGAAATGTGACACCTCGCTTTTTAAGTTCATCACGCATATAGTTGTATTTTCCAATCTGAACATCTGTATATGCCTTGTCTGTTTCATCTGCTTTTGCAAAATGTGTGAACATTCCTTCTAATTTAAGTCCCGGCATTTTTGAAATTTCTTCAATTGCATCTACACTGTCTTCATGAATCTGGAAACCAAGTCTTGACATTCCGGTATCCAGCTTAATATGAATATATGCATCTTTTCCCATTTTGACCGCAAGATTCGAAACTCCTTTCGCCATTTCTACTGTGTAAGTGGTCATCCGGACTTCATTTTCAATCATTGCTTCCCACTGATCTGGGAAAATGCATCCAAGCACAAGAATTGGTTTTTTTATTTCATTTTTTCTCAAGACGACAGCTTCGTCCAGTGTTGCAACCGCGTAGCCCCAGATATAGTCTACCGGTTCCAGTAACCGGGCAATCTGGACTGCACCATGTCCGTATCCATCTGTTTTGATAACTGCGATCATCTGTACTCCATCTTTGATATTTGCTTTCATCATCTGGAAATTATAAAAAATTGCATCCAGATCCACTCGTTCACATACTCTGCTGTATTGTTTCATAATCTAGTTTTCCTCCTGTATCGTCATGGCTGTTCCTGCCTTTTGTGCAAGTTCCCTTGCAAGAAGACTGTATGCGCCTTGTTCCTTCTCTATAATCTCACCAGCTCTTCCGTGAATATAAACACCGAGAAGCGCTGCTTTCCATTCAGAAAGTCCCTGTGCGAGATACGATGCGATAATGCCTGCCAGCACATCCCCGGATCCGGCTTTTGCCATAGCCGCACAGCCGGATAGATTTACCGCTACCCGCTCTCTCGGCTTTGCAATGGTTGTTCTGGAATCCTTCAGTACACAGGTAACGTCATATTCTTTAACAAATGTACGAAGTGCTGCAATACGATCTTTTTTTACTTCAGCAATCTTCAAACCGCTGATCCGTTCAAATTCTTTCATGTGCGGTGTAAAGATAAAATGTTCACAATCTGCACCACACAGATAATCCATATGTTCAGACAAAATATTGAGTCCGTCTGCATCTATGACACAAGGTTTCTTTGTATATGCAATGGTTTCTTTTAAAATCTTCCTTGCAGTCTTCTTTGTTCCAAGTCCGGAACCTATAGCTACGACATCTGCCCAGTCGATCAAGCGATGTAGTTCATTGACATCATATTTTTCATAAGTTGTAATGATTGCTTCCGGAATCTGGCTCTGTAAGATCACACGATTCTCTTTAGCAGTATAGATCTGCACCAGCCCGGTACCTGTCCTGTAAGCTGCAAGTGCGCCAAGATATGCAGCACCTGACATACCTTTGCTTCCGTTGATCATAAGAAGCTTTCCGTAAGTTCCTTTATTGGAGTCCGCATTTCGTTTCGGAAGAAGTGCTGCATAATCACTGTCCTCCAGTGTACAAACTGTCTCCTCATCTCTTTCCAGTGGAAGTGATACAATTCCGATATCCTCGGATACACAGATTCCTGCATAACTTCTTCCCGGATCAAGTACAAGACCAACTTTCGTCTCCTGAATTGTCACAGTATAGTCTGCACGCACTGCAGTTCCTAATACATTTCCTGTAGTTGCGCAAATTCCGGAAGGAATATCCACGGACATACGGACTGCATCAGACTGATTCACACACCCTATAATCTGTGCATATCTGCCTCCAACCTCCCGGCAAAGTCCAACTCCAAAAATTGCATCGATAATTAAAGTATACGGTTCACTTTCAAATGCTTCTTGCTCAAACTGCTCCTTAAACTGTGCTCCTGTATTTTTCAACTGTTCTATCTGATGGGCAGTCTCTGGTGTGCAGTGATCTCTGTTCCCGACCAGAACTGCTGTTACGTCATACCCTTCCCATGCAAACATTCTGGCAATCGCAAAGCCGTCCCCGCCATTATTTCCAGAACCACAGAGGACACATATTTTATTTAAATTAATTTTCCAGTCTTTAATGTGATCTACACATGCTCTGGCAGCCCGTTCCATAAGTTCCAGGGACGGGATTTTAAGTTCATTTATCGTAAATGAATCTGCCGTTTTCATCTGTTTCGCATCTGGCAAATATCTCATAGTTTTGATTCCTCCTGATAGAAAGAAACGTGCAAAGCCAGGATGCTATCTGAACAAACCTGTCTTTACACGTTATCTCCTTAATTATGTTCTTCCTTGTAGCGGCATATATTATATGACAGCCTCATCAGACTCTCGGATAAATGTACATTCTCAACAATCACACTTTCCGGAAGATTCAGATCTGTATGTGCAAAATTCCATATTCCGTGAACATTGTGATCTGCTAGAAATTTTGCGACTTTGATTGACTCATCCTTTGGAATCGTCAATGCTGCAATATCGATACTGTTCTCATCTACAAATTTCGGAAGCTCGTCCATCATATGAATTGGAACACCACGAACTTCCTGCCCGTCAAGCTCCGGATTGATATCAAACAATCCTTTTAAGATAAATCCCCGCTTTTCAAATGATGCATAGTTCGCAAGTGCACGCCCCAAATTACCAGCACCAATAATAATAATATTATGATCCTGTTCCAATCCAAGAATTTTTCCGATTTCTGAGTACAGATATTTTACATTATAGCCATACCCCTGTTGCCCGAATCCGCCAAAATTATTAAGATCCTGACGAATCTGGGAAGCTGTTACTTTCATTCTTTTACTAAGCTCATTGGAAGAGATTCGTTCTACTCCCTGCTCGATCAGCTCCCCAAGGTATCTATAATATCTGGGTAATCTACGGATAACTGCCTGTGAAATTCCCCTGTTTTGCATGATCCGCACCTCCTTCCTTCAAAAATTTCTACTCATTATTATAGGCAATCGTTAGTATAATGTCAAACTTTTTAGTTGTTTTTTGTAGTATTTTCGTTATAATAGTATAAGATGATGCCAAAATTATGCGGTCGCAGCGCCGGACGCAGCCCTGCGGCATCTTTATTTCTCAAAATCACAGGATTTTATCAAGGAGGATAGGATGATACTTGCATGTCACAATATCAAAAAAGCCTTTGGAGAAGAAGTAATTGTCTCCGGCGGCTCCTTTCATATAGAAGACCACGAAAAAGCAGCTCTCGTAGGACCGAACGGTGCTGGAAAGACAACACTTCTTAAGATGATCGTTGGTGAGATACAGGCGGACGGCGGCAATGTTCTTCTGACACGCGGCAAGACGATGGGATATCTGGCACAGCATCAGGATATGAATAATGACCGTACTATCTATCAAGAGGTACGCACTGCAAAAGCCGATATTCTCGACATGGAGCGGCAGATTCGTGAGATTGAACAGGAAATGAAGCATTTAAGCGGAGAACGTCTGGAAGAACGTATGAATACATACCAGCGGCTCACAGCAGCATTCGAACGTGAAAATGGATACGCCTGCGAAAGTGAGATCACTGGTGTTTTAAAAGGACTTGGATTTACAGAAGAAGAATTCGCAAAACCGGTCGCGACTTTATCCGGAGGTCAGAAAACCCGTGTCTCTCTCGGAAAACTGCTCCTCATAAAGCCGGATATTCTGCTTTTGGACGAGCCAACCAACCATTTGGATTTAAATTCCATCTCATGGCTGGAAACTTATCTTCTGAATTATCCCGGTGCAGTACTGATTGTCTCTCATGACCGGTATTTTCTGAACCGGGTTGTAACAAAAGTCGTCGAGATCGAACTGGGCAAGCTTACCACTTTCATGGGCAATTATACAGATTACGCCAAGAAAAAGGAAATGCTCCGTGAAGCCAGAATGAAAGAGTATCTGAATCAGCAGCAGGAAATTAAGCATCAGGAAGCGGTCATTGAAAAGCTTCGCTCCTTCAACCGTGAAAAATCCATTAAGCGTGCAGAAAGCCGTGAAAAGATGCTGGATAAGATGACCCCGGTTGAAAAACCGATGGAACTGCATACAGATATGCACTTAACACTGGAACCTTCCTGTGTCAGCGGTAATGATGTCTTAATTGTCGAGCATTTAAGCAAAGCATTTCCACCACAGATTTTATTTGAAAATATCAGCTTCGAAATCAAGCGAGGGGAACATGTCGCGATCATTGGAGACAATGGAACCGGAAAAACAACAATCCTTAAGATTTTAAATCAGGTACTCAAAGCTGATTCTGGAAGTTTCCGTCTCGGTTCTAATGTAAAGATTGGTTATTACGATCAGGAACATCACGTTCTGCATATGGAAAAAACTATTTTCCAGGAGATTTCCGATGACTATCCTAATCTTAATAACACGCAGATTCGTAAAGTGCTGGCAGCATTTTTATTTACCGGAGATGATGTATTTAAACTTATTGGTGACTTAAGCGGTGGCGAACGTGGACGCGTGTCCCTTGCAAAGCTGATGCTTTCTGAAGCGAACTTCCTGATTCTCGATGAGCCGACCAACCATCTGGATATTACATCAAAAGAGATTCTGGAACATGCACTGAATAATTACACAGGAACGGTTCTTTATGTTTCACACGACCGTTACTTTATCAATCAGACTGCAACACGTATCATGGATCTTGTTAATCATACGTTTGTAAATTATATTGGAAATTATGATTATTATCTTGAGAAAAAAGAAGAGCTGACAGCCGCATACTCCAATACGTCTCGCTTAGAAAATAATTCCTCTTCTGCAGCTACTGACCTGTCCTCTGATTCAAAGTTAAGCTGGCAGGAACAAAAAGAAGCTCAGGCAAAAGAGCGGAAACGCGCCAATGAATTCAAAAAGACCGAAGAACGGATCGGTGTTCTGGAAGATAGAAGTGCTGAAATTGATATTCTAATGTCGCAGGAGGAAGTTTATACGAATTCTGTAAAATGTCAGGAACTTGCAAAAGAGCGTGCAGAAATTGACGCTGAACTTGAAACTTTATATGAAAAATGGGAAGAGCTGGCCGAATAAGCCAGCTCATTTTTCTACTCTTCAAAAACACGTTTGATACTATCATAATGCAGGAAGATTCCTTCGTCAGCCAGAGCTTTGATCTCATCAGCTGTTGCAATCTTATATCCTGCAGTCTCTTCTGTCTGAAGATGCAGGTCTTCTTCTTTAAAATCCTTCTCAAAACGATAGACATCTACAAAATAATTGTCGCCTTCTCCAGGATTTTCTCTGTGATAGGTAAACATATAACCGCCCACACAGCCATTTACATCCAATCCTGTTTCTTCCAGTACCTCACGACGTACCGCTTCCTCGGAGCTTTCACCTGCCTGTGCAGCGCCTCCGGAAACTTCCCACCAGCCTGGTGCCCATGCCTTTGTCAGAACGCGGCGGGTAATCAGATATTTTCCATCTGGACGGCGGATCACACCTAACACTGTCAAGTGATACTCATCCTCTTTCAGGCACCAGTCGTTGCGCTTCATTTTTCGCCCGGTCAGCTGTTTGTTTTTATCATAAATATCCCAGTATTCCATGCATTTCAACTCTTTCTATACTAACTTTTCAGCAATCGCTTTAATAAAGTCTTCACTGTTTAACACTGTTGGATTCGGAAGTGTTGTGATAAGAGCCAGATCTTTTGTCATCTTTCCTTCCTCAATTGTATCAATCGTTGCCTTCTCTAATTTATCTGCAAAATCCATCAGCTCCTGATTTTGATCCAGTTCACCACGTTTACGAAGAGCTCCGCTCCATGCAAAGATTGTTGCAACAGAGTTAGTAGAAGTTTCTTCGCCTTTTAAATGCTTGTAATAATGACGCTGTACTGTACCGTGAGCAGCTTCATACTCGTAATATCCTTCCGGTGATACAAGCACGGATGTCATCATGGCAAGAGAACCAAATGCAGAAGAAATCATATCGCTCATAACATCTCCATCATAGTTCTTGCATGCCCAGATGTAGCCTCCTTCAGATTTCATAACACGCGCTACAGCATCATCGATCAATGTGTAGAAATATTCGATACCGGCTTCATCGAATTTTTCTTTATATTCTGCATCAAAGATTTCCTGGAAAATGTCTTTGAATGTGTGGTCATATTTCTTAGAAATTGTATCTTTTGTTGCGAACCAGAGATCCTGCTTTGTGTCTAATGCGTAATTGAAGCAGCTTCTGGCAAAGCTCTCGATAGAACCACAGAGGTTATGGATTCCCTGAGCAACCCCTGGTCCGTCATATTTGTGGACAAGTTCTTTGATCTGTGTTCCATCATCTCCTGTATACACAAGCTCTACCTTTCCAGGTCCAGGAACCTTGATTTCTGTATTTTTATATACATCACCATAAGCATGTCTTGCAATGGTAATTGGCTTTTTCCAATTTTTAACGCATGGCTCGATTCCTTTTACAACGATCGGTGCACGGAATACAGTTCCATCCAAAATTGCACGGATGGTACCATTCGGGCTTTTCCACATTTCCTTCAGATTATACTCTGGCATACGCGCAGCATTCGGTGTAATTGTTGCACATTTTACTGCTACTTTGTACTTCTTTGTTGCTTCTGCGGAATCAAATGTAACCTGATCATTCGTCTCATTACGATGTTCAAGTCCAAGATCATAATAATCTGTATTTAACTCAATAAATGGATTCAGAAGATGTTCTTTGATCATCTTCCAGAGAATTCTTGTCATCTCATCTCCGTCCATCTCTACAATTGGTGTTGTCATTTTAATTTTCGCCATGTTTTTGTCCTCCTGCCATTATATAAACTTTACTTATATGATTCTTTTAATTTGAAACATTAATCTTCAATTTCGATATGAAGATTTTCCATTACATGTATGATGTGCAGATTTGCAAGTCTTTCCGCTTCATCAGCATCCCCTTTTTTGATTGCTTCCAAAATTGCCTTGTGCTCCTCGATGGACTTCTCAGCCCGGTTTTTTGCGCCTACAGACAACATACGTGCCATCTTTACATATTTGTGAAAATCCGATAACGTATGTTCCATAATCCGGCTGTTGGATGCTTCATATAGCACATGATGGAATTTACCGTCAAGATCTGACACCTGAACAACTTTGTCCTTATCCTTTTTCAAATGAAACTCAGATAAAAGAACAATTTCTTCCAGCTGCTCAATCTGTTCCGGAGTGATGTGCTCTGTCGCCCATCTGGCGCACATACCTTCCAACATAGAACGAATCATGTAAATATCCTGAACGTCTTTCGGCGTAATACCTGTTACATAGGCTCCTTTATTAGGAATAATCTTTACAAGTCCTTCCAGTTCCAATTGCCTAAGTGCCTCACGGACCGGAGTCCTGCTGACTCCCATCTCCTCACCGATTGTAATCTCCCTAAGTTCATCACAATCCTTATAGACACCAGATAAAATATCCTCCCTCAATTTTTCAAATACCCTTCCTCTAAGAGAACGGTCCTGATACTCTTCCATAATTTTAACCTTCTTCGTGACCTCCTGGAATCTTTCTGACACTAAAAAGTCACCTTTCTTTTTATATAATGCACTTCGTGTATAATTGTATACAATCCAATCTCATATGTCAAGAGACAAAACAAAAATCCTTCAAAAATCCCATAGCAAAAAGAGAAAACCCGAAACTTTTTTTAAATCTTGCTCTTTCTGGTTTTCTCTTCTATGCTATTTTTAATATAATTTTGCACCGATCTCTCTTGGCCGGAATCCTTTTTCTTCCAGAGCTTTCATAATCTGGTTCTTATGCTCTGTACCGTAAGCTTCCATTGTAATACGAAGCTCCACGGCAGCATTACGGTTGGTGCTAACGAACTGGTTATGTTCCAGTTTAATAACATTTCCCTGGGCATCAGCAATCGTCTGAGCAACAAGCGCAAGCTGTCCCGGTTTATCCGGAAGTAATACAGATGCCGAAAAGATACGGTCTCTCTGAATCAGTCCATGCTGTACAATGGAAGACATTGTGATAACATCCATGTTGCCTCCACTTAAAATTGCAACCGCCTTCTTTCCTTGCAAATCTAACTGCTTGAGTGCTGCAACTGTCAGCAGTCCGGAATTCTCAACAATCATTTTATGATTTTCGACCATATCGAGGAAAGCTCCGACAAGCTCATCATCTTCTACAGTCAGCATCTGATCGATGTTCTTCTTTGCATACTCGAAAATGCGGTCTCCGACACGTTTTACTGCAGTACCGTCTGCTATGGTATTTGCACTGTCCAATGTGACCGGCTCGCCAGAAGCAAGTGCCATTGTCATACTTGGCGCAGCAGCAGGCTCAACACCGATCACTTTAATCTTTGGATTCAACATTTTTGCAAGTGTAGATACACCTGTAATCAATCCGCCGCCGCCAACCGGCGCAAGAATATAATCGACGGTCGGAAGCTCCTGCACAATTTCCATTGCAATACTTCCCTGACCTGCTACGATGTCCAGATCATCAAACGGATGCACAAATGTACTTCCGCGCTCCTGGGCCAGTTTTTCGGCATACGCACAGGAATCATCATAGACATCTCCGTAAAGAATCACCTCTGCGCCGTAGCTTTTTGTACGATTTACTTTGATCAATGGTGTTACTGTTGGCATAACGATTGTAGCCTTGCATCCGAATTTCTGTGCTGCGTATGCAACACCCTGTGCATGGTTTCCGGCTGATGCAGCCACCAGTCCTTTTGCTCTTGCCTCTTCAGACATTGTGCTGATCTTATAATATGCGCCACGCACTTTATAAGCTCCTGTATACTGCATATTTTCCGGCTTCAGATAAACCTTACCGCCCGTCTGCTGGCTTAAGTTTTCACTGTATACCAGTTTCGTCGGAAGAGTTACGTTTTTTACAATTTCGCTTGCCTCTTCAAATTTTTCTAATGTTAACATATTTCATTCTCTCCTTTTACATCAAACAATGCATTTACAAATGTATCAGAATTAAATTTCTGCAGATCGTCAATCGTCTCGCCGACACCGATATATTTTACCGGAATACCAAGCTCCGCCTGGATTGCAACTGCAATACCACCTTTTGCAGTTCCATCCATTTTTGTCAGGATAACACCGGTAATATCAGCCACTTCATTAAATTCCTTTGCCTGAGCAAGTGCATTCTGACCTGTTGTGGCATCTAGCACTACCAGTGTCTCGCGATATGCGTCCGGAAATTCACGGTCAATGATTTTATTCATTTTACGAAGCTCTTCCATCAGGTTCTTCTTATTGTGAAGCCGTCCGGCAGTATCAATCAAAAGTACATCGGCATGTCTTGCCTTGGCAGCTGCAACTGCGTCATAGACAACGGCTGCAGGATCAGAACCTTCCTGGCCTCCGATCAATTCTGCTTGTGCACGGTTCGCCCACTCTTTCAACTGCTCTCCCGCTGCAGCACGAAATGTATCTGCGGCAGCCAGCACAACTTTTTTATTCTGACTGCGGAGTTTTCCAGCTAATTTACCAATCGTAGTTGTCTTTCCGACACCATTCACTCCAATGACCATGACCACCGAAGTTCTCTCTTCAAATTCATAAGCAGCTTCTCCGACGTCCATCTGCTCTTTGATGCTGTCAATCAGGATTTGTCTGCATTCAACAGGTTCTTTGATATGCTGGGTTTTTACCTTTTCTCTTAATTTGTCCAGAATATCATACGTTGCCTGAACTCCGAGATCGCCCATGATGAGGAATTCCTCCAGTTCTTCATAAAAGTCCTCATCAATATGTGTAAATCCGTTAAAAATACTGTCCATGCTGGACACAATATTATCTCTTGTCTTTGTGAGACCATCGACAAGTCGTCTGAAAAAACCTTTCTTTTCTTCTGCCATACTTTTACTCCTTTCAAGGCCGGCCCCCTGCCATTCAAGTATGCCGAGGCATTCTTGCTGCGAGGTGCGCGTCATGCAATTGCATGACATACTTCTACGTTCTATCTTACCTGCGCTTTCTCTAATCGTCCAGTTCATCTTCCAGAAGACTGACGGACACAAGTGTCGAAATTCCTTTTTCCTGCATGGTGATTCCGTACAGACGGTCTGCCGCAGTCATTGTACCTCGTCTGTGCGTAATGACAATGAACTGTGTATTCTTTGTAAGCTTATGCAGATACTGTGCAAAACGGTCAACATTGCTATCGTCCAGTGCTGCCTCAATCTCGTCAAGCAGACAGAACGGGGACGGCTTGAGATTCTGAATTGCAAATAATAATGAGATTGCTGTCAGAGCCTTCTCTCCACCAGATAACTGCATCATATTCTGCAGTTTCTTTCCAGGCGGCTGAGCAATAATACGAATTCCTGCTTCCAGAACATCTTCATCGTCCATCAGTTCCAATGTACCTTTTCCACCTCCGAACAATTGCTTAAATACGTGGTCGAATTCCTGACAAATGTGTGCGAACTGCTCTGTGAACTGCTTTCGCATCGCTTCGTCCAATTCTGCGATAATTTTTTCCAGTGTTGCTTCTGCTTCCACGAGATCATCATGCTGCGTCTTTAAGAACTCATATCGCTGCGATACATTTTTATAGTCCTCAATGGCATTGACATTAACATTTCCCAAAGCGCGTATTTCTCCTTTTAATTCCTGAATACGCTTTTTCATTTTCGCAACATCCGTTAAATTTTCATTTCTAAGCTCCATCGCACGATTATAAGTGAGTTCATACTCTTCCCACATATAATTGATCTGCTTCTCGGCAGCTTCTTCATAACTGTTCTTCTGGCTCTCCAGACGGAAGATTTCTTTATCCAGATCAGAAATCTGCCTGGAGAGGTCTTCACGCTTCTGTAAGAAATCTTTATGGCGCTGGTTCAGATCTTCACGTGTCTTCTTCGCCTTTTCAATCTCATCCTGAATTTCCACAAATAATTCTCCGGAATTCTCAATCGTCAGGCGCAGTTCCTGAATCTGAGATTCTTTTTCCTCGATTTCTTTGCTCGTACCGCCTTTACTTGCTTCCAGCCCCTTCAACTCTTCGCGGAATTTTTGCATCTCTTCCTGAATACGTTCTGCATTTTCCATTACGAACAGAACCTTTTGTTCTGTAGCAGCACAGGATAAATGTGCATTTTCCGAAGCCTGCTGCTGTAATATTTCCTGATGTTTCAGATCATCTAACTTTGTCTGCCCTTCTTCAATCTGTTTATTCAGGTCACGTTCTAACTGTTCAGACGTATCCAGCTCTACATTGATAGACTGCTGATTATCCATGATATCACTGATCTCCTGATCCAGTTGCTGTGTCTCTTTCTGAATTTCCAGCGCAGTCTGATTCGCTGCTTCGATCTTGCTCTTTGCCTGATCGGCATTCATCTTCGCTGTATTTTGGCGGACATATGCTTTCTGTAGTAAATCTTTGATCTGTTCGATTTTATCATAGTAACTGGAACGATTGTTTTTCAGCTCCGCGATCTCCTTCTCTGTCTTTGCTACATCAGCACGGAGTTTTTGGACAGCCTGCTCCAGATCTTCTATCTCACGGCGTCTGCTTAAAAGGTTGCTGGAATTCTTGAATGCTCCACCAGTCATAGAACCGCCCGGATTGATCAGATCACCTTCCAGCGTTACAATTCGAATAGACTGCCTGTATTTTCTTGCAATGGCAAGTCCGTGATCAATGTGATCGACAACCAGTGTTCTGCCAAGCAGAGAGCCTGCCAGTTCCAGGTACTTGTCTTCCACCATAACAAGAGTGTCTGCAAGACCGATAACTCCTTCTTCATTCAATGCCTGTGGCTGAGCGATTCCTCCATGGGAACGGATCTGCGTCAGTGGGAGAAATGTTGCACGACCGAATTTATTCTTTTTCAAAAATTCAATCATACGTTTTGCTGTCTGTTCGTTATCTGTAACAATATTCTGGATACTGCCGCCAAGAGCCGTCTCAATGGCTGTCTCATATTTTTTCTCTACTTTAATAATATCTGCAACAACACCTAACAGCCCTTTTTCATGACTGCGGTTATCCATAACACGCTTAATACTGTTACCGTATCCGTCGTAGCGTTCAGTCATATTTCTAAGAGACTCCAGGCGTGAATGCTCTCTGTGGTAAGCACTCTGACTTGCACGGATCTGCTCATTTTTTTCATTTAGAGACTTTTGAAGTTCCTGGATCTGTGATTCATAGTTCTTCTTCTCTTCTGCAAAGGAAATAATCTGATCTGATACTTCTTTTAATTCCGCATAAAATGTCTCATATTGTTCTTTCTGAAAACCGGCTTCACTTTGCGCACCAAAATATCTCTGGTTCAGTCCGGATTTTCGCACCTGGATCTGTTCCATCATAGTATCGAACTTCTGGATCTGAGCTTTTGTGGATGCACGGTTTCCGAGAATTTTCCGAATATCATTCTGGTTCTTTTCAATATCAGAACTAAGACTTGCAATACGGATCTGAAGCTTGTTCAGATTCTCTTTTTCAAGTGTTTCTGCTTTTCGGCCGGAATCTAATTCTGCCTGGAGTCTTGTCTGATCCGAAATCAGAGTACCAAGCTGTTCCTCACGCTCGGAAAGTTCCCGTTCAATGGACTGGGCACGATTCGCGTAATGCTCATCATTCATTCTGGCACTGTGGATCTGCTCCTTCAAAAGAGCAATCTGATTCTCCAACTGTTGTTTTAACATGCTTGTCTCAGTAAGCTTGCGATTATAAGTCTCAATAGACGCGTCCATCGTATCGACTTGTTCTTCAATACTTTCATATTCCTGCTTTGTATCTTCATACAAGCGGTTTGCTTCTCCCATCTGAGCCTTTGTCAGATTATCTTTTGCTTCCACATCCCGGATCTGCTCTTTCAGGCGGTCTGCCTCTAACAGAAACATATTGATATCATAAGTCTTCAGTTCTTCTTTTTTCTTCAGATATTCTCGTGCTTTCTCAGACTGCCGTTCCAATGGGCCGACCTGCTTCTCAAGCTCCGAAAGAATATCATTGACACGGATCAGATTCTGCTGTTCCTCTTCCAGCTTCTTCACAGACATACTCTTACGTCTTTTGAATTTTACAATACCGGCAGCCTCATCAAACAACTCTCGCCGCTCTTCCGGTTTACCACTTAAGATCTTGTCAATCTGTCCCTGTCCGATAATGGAGTATCCTTCTTTACCGATACCTGTATCATAAAATAATTCATTAATATCTTTCAGCCTGCATGCACTGCCATTGATCAGATATTCACTTTCACCAGAACGGTATAACTTTCTTGTTACCGTAACTTCTTCGAAATCAATCGCAAGTTTATGATCTGAATTATCCAATGTGATTGCTACAGACGCATAGCTTAACGGTTTACGGTTCTCTGTACCGGAAAAGATAACATCTTGCATTGTGCCGCCTCGAAGCTGCTTGACACGCTGTTCACCAAGTACCCACCGCACCGCATCGGCTACATTACTCTTACCACTTCCATTTGGTCCGACAATTCCTGTAATACCGTTGTGAAAATCGAATTTTATCTTGTTTGCAAAGGACTTAAACCCCTGCACTTCTATGCTTTTTAAATACATACAACACCTACTTTATATTCTTTTTGTGGAGCATCAGAATGGTCTTGTAGGCAGCTTCCTGTTCTGCGCTCTTTTTTGTACGTCCTTTTCCGATTCCATAGACCTGTTCTCCGATCTGAAGTTCGACCTGGAAAGTTTTATCGTGATCTGGTCCCTCTTCCCCAACCAGATGGTAAGAAAGTTCTTCTTTAAAATGTGCCTGCACAATTTCCTGCAGGATAGTCTTGCTATCATAAAAGAGCTTTTTATTCTCCAGGTCTTTTAAAATGAATCGGTTGATAAACTCTTTTGCATTAGCAAAACCACCGTCTACATAGATTGCACCAATCAGTGCCTCCATAGCATCAGAAGTAACAGATTCTCTCTTCCTTCCTCCTGTTGCATCCTCTCCTTTTCCAAGAAGCAGATATTCTCCAAGTTCAATCTCCCGTGCACAAAATGCGAGTGCCGGTTCGCAGACCATGCTGGCGCGGGTCTTTGTTAATTCTCCTTCCGGAGTTGTCGGATGTTCAAAAAATAAAAATTCACTGGACACAAGTTCCAGTACTGCATCACCCAGGAATTCCAGGCGCTCATTACATTCATACTTCGGAAGATGCTCTTCATTCACATAGGAGCTGTGACTCATTGCCTTCTTAAGAAGCGCAAAATCCTGAAATGTATATCCGATTCTATGTTCTAATTCTTTTAAATTTCTCTTCATGCTCATTCTCCTATAGTCAGAAAGAGAGAAAGCCCTTTTTTCCGGACTTTCTCACTTATAATATCTTAGTTGTTTCCAGTTGCATTCTGGATCTGCTCAACAGCATCTCCTACCGTTACGATCTTCTCAGCATCTTCATCACTGATTTCAAGTTCAAACTCATCCTCTATAGCTGTAACAATCTGGAATACATCCAAGGAATCTGCGTCCAGATCATCCTTGAATGTAGAATCCATTGTAATTTTGTCCTCGTCAACATCACAGACCTCTGCAATAATTTTTTTCAGTTTTTCAAACTCCATAATTACGTCTCCTTTTGCTTGTTTGTTCATTCTATTATTCAGCGGCAGCTTCTTCCGCCTGAATACTTGCTTTGATTTTCTCACTGATATTCTGTTGTTTAAATGTGACACACTGAATGATTGTATTCGTCACTTCTTTTGCTTTCGCACTTCCATGGGTCTTAACTACAAGACCGTTCAGTCCCAGAAGCGGAGCTCCACCGTACTCTGTAGCATCGAATGTCTTCAAAGTCGTCTTAAGCGCCGGTTTTACAAGAAGCGCGCCAATCTTGCTTCGAAGAGTGGACATCATACCGCCTTTGATCTTATCGACAAGAACAGCCCCCAGTCCTTCATAAAGCTTTAAGATCACATTTCCCACAAATGCTTCACAGACAATTACATCTGCCTGGCCATGTGGAATCTCTCTCGCCTCCACACTTCCGATAAAATTAATTCCCGGAAGTTCTTTTAACTGTGGAAATGTATCTTTGACCAGTGCATTGCCCTTCTCTTCTTCCGCACCGATATTCACGATACCTACCTTCGGATCCTTTATACCAAGAACATTCTCCATATAGATGGACCCCATCTTGGCAAACTGAAGAAGATGTGCCGGTCTGGCGTCTACATTCGCACCACAGTCAATCAAAAGAGAAACTCCTTTTTCCGTTGGAATAAGCGGAGCTAATGGCGCACGGTCAACACCTTTGATTCTGCCAACGATCACCTGTCCGCCCACAAGAATCGCTCCTGAACTTCCAGCAGATACAAAAGCATCTGCTTTTCCCTCTTTTACAAGCTTCATCCCGACTACGATGGAAGAATCTTTCTTCCTGCGTATAGCATGTACCGGCGGCTCTGCTGTCTCGATCACTTCTGTCGCATTCACGATCTCGATCTGCTCTGGATTGTAGGTCTTGCCTTCCAGACCTTTTCTTATGACGTCTTCAATACCGACCAGAATGACTTTTACATTCTTTTCCTTGGAAGTGGCATCAATTGCGCCGTCAATCATTGCAGCCGGAGCATTATCTCCACCCATAGCATCCAGTACTACTGTTGTAATTTCTGACATGATATTTCCTCCTGTCTCTACTGGTAATATTCTACTAAACATCACCGGAAAAATCAACACGTATCTTTACAACATGACAATCAATGCAGCTGTGATCAGTCCGATACTGATCAGCATCGAAATGGAATTAATCGTACTGGAAAGCTCATAATCTTCTCCCAGAGCATCTGTATAAGCTGGGCAGGCGCTGGCAATCGGGCTTAAAAATGCAAGAACAAGTGCTTGTCTGATCTGCAGTGGGAATGGCAGACAGAAAAAAGCAATCGCAGCAAATGATATAGTCACTGCATAACGCGTGAACAGAATCCGGATCACATGACTGATTCCATCTTTTTTAATATTCAGTTTAAATCCGACTCCAATCATCAGCATCGCCGTAAATGCATTGGCATTGGAGCCAATCTGTGTAACCGACAATACAAGTCTGGGAATCGGAATCCCTAGAATCAGAACGATCAACATCCCAAAATAAACAAGAAACGGAGTGGATCTACTCAATGCCCGCCCCATAGTCTTCAGCGAATTTTTTAACTGCGTTTTGGTATCGGTCTCTGTTCCCGGCACTCTATGTATAGAGTTTTTAAATACTTCCGCAACTGCCTTTGCCCCACCGTTACAATAAAAAGCATTTCCCATATCAAATAGTGTGATGCCAAGAAGACTGAGCGGCTCTAAAAAGCTCTGTGCAAACGGCAGGCAGAAATTTCCGATATTATATCCTGACAAATTCAAAATATCAAACGGAATATTCTCTTTTTTTCCTGTCATTCTCGATGTAAAAAACGCAATAAACATCATAAGAATTCCAACAAACAGACTTAGTACTGTCACTGTTAAAAGCGAAATCTGAAAATCTACTTTTGAAAATGAATAGATAATTGCACAAGGCAACGTGATATTCAGCAAAATTTTTGCAAGTGTACGGAAATCCTGTTCATGAAAAAATCCGACTTTCTTCAGAAAAACTCCAAGTGCAATAATAAGCAGATACGCTGCTGCGCGGTATAAAATGTCGTTCATAATCTGTCCCTCTACTTCTATTTTACTCAGGTTTTACTATACCACAGAATTTCATTTTTTCAATCCTTAACTTCCTATCGTCTCTCCATCATAGTCATCCCAGCACTCATCCTCATAGACTTCTGTTTGCTCAATTTCCTTTTCCTTTGAAACCTTACAGGCTGTAATTGCTTCTAACATTTCTTTTCCGGAACGATAGCGCTTCTCCCGGTCAAAAGAAAGTGCCTTTAATACAACTTCTTTGAGCCGCCTGCTTCCGCTCTTCGGCTCCGGGATCTCCTCGCCCCGCATTCTGAGTCTGTATGCCTCCTGCATATCCTTTACCGAGATCCGGTCTTTTTCCGGAACAAATGGCAGACGCCTGTCATTCAACAGCCAGTAAAGCACCAGACCGAGTGAATAGGTATCCACACTTTTCCCATACTTCATCTTCTTTGCCACTTCCGGCGCCATATACCAGTCGGTTCCGGTCATGGTCGCACTCATAGTCTTTTCCATCGTCCGTGCGATTCCAAAATCGCCCAGCTTGAAGTTTCCAAACTCTGACATCATAATGTTGTCCGGCTTGATATCTCGGTGGATGACATCTCTCCTCTCACAGACTTCCAGCGCACGGCAGATGTCCATTCCGAGCTGTACAATTCTTTCCTCTGAAAATGTTTCCGTTTTCAGAATTTCTTTTAGTGGTTTCAAAAGTTCCATCCGGATATAAAGCGTACATCCCGGTCCGTCCGGATTTTGTACAACTGAAAAATCGTGACAATTTACAATATTGCTGTGCCCCTTAAATTCCAGCATCAGCTGGTATTCCTTCGAAAAATAGCTCTGAATATAAGTATATTTTTCCTGAACCTCTTCCTCTGTCATTCCACTGTTGTAATCATCTTCCAGATCAGATACCTCCTTCGGAATCCGAATGACCTTCATTGCGGCAAGTTCTTCTTCTCCATAGAAATCCCGTTCAATCTCATAGACGGTTCCAAAACCGCCTCCGCCTAACCTGCGCACGATCTTCCAGTCTTTCCATGGAATCTGGTTTTCGTAATTGTTCATCATTTAAGTTTCTCCTGTTTCATTGAAAATCTTTATCATTCAATTAACTTTCCATTCGCATCATATACTCTAAGTTGTTGTCCTGTTGCACCACTTTCCGTTTTTATATCTTCATATTTTCCATATTCTTTAACATTTCCTTGTGCATCATATGTTGTATAGTCAGGAAATTTACCATCTTCCGCTTTTTCATAAATGCTATATTCCAAAACATTTCCTGCTTCATCATACTCCGTATCTTTAACCTGATTATTATCCGAATCATATTCTGAAATACGATAACTTTTTATCTTTCCCGTTCCATCATAAAAAGTTATCTTAATCCTGTTTCCGTTTTCATCATATTCCATTGTATTGGTTTGAGTAATTTTATCATTTTTATCATAAAATGTTTGCTTAATTGAATTTCCATTTTCATCGTATTCTTTAGTATTATATGATTCTAGTTTTCCACTTTCATCATAGGATTCATATTTAGTCGTAGCACCGCTTTCATTATTTTCCAATGAATTTTTAATCGTTCCATCTTCTCTATAATAAGTTGCCTTTCTGATAGTCCCGTTTGTATCATGTTCTAATACACTAGAAATATTTCCATTATCATAATAATTTGTGCTTTTCTCAAATTCTGTGCTTTTCTCCGATGTACTATTAGTATTAGTCGAAGCTTTTTTCGTACTCTTTCCAGATTCCGTCCCTGAAATCAGATGATATCCACCTACAGCAATCCCGATTACAATCAGAATCACCAGAATATTCTTCCATCCGCCAGACTTCTTCTTCGCCTGTACCGGCACATCTGCCACTACAGTCGTTCTCTCTTTCTTTTTCTCTTTTTCTTTCTGACGCTGATATGCATCTTTTACGCCTTCCGTTTTCTCCTCTGGTTCATCCTGGAAATTCGATGTATCCTTCTTTGGTGTTCTCCCTGGCGCTTTTTCGATTGTTACAGGATCGTCTCTCCAAGAATTTCCTCCCGTCTTTCCATCATCAAATGATACATCTTCCGATTTGACCTTTTTGGCCGTTTCGCCCGTTGCCTCTCCAGATCTCAACGTATCCAGATCATCATACATCTCCTGCGCTGATGCATACCGATCCTCCGGATTATATTCACAGGCTTTCAGCACAATCTTTTTCAGCTTCGCACTTCCATTCTTCGGTGCAGGCAATTTTTCGCCTCTATAGCGTTTCTCCATTGCCTCATTTTTCTGATCCACAGTTAGCTGTTCATTCGCTCCGATAAATGGCATTCTCCGATTGTTCAGAAGCCAGTAAAGTGTGATTCCCAGAGAATAGATATCCGCTGTCTGTCCATATTTTCCCATATGTACGACTTCCGGAGCCTGATATTCCGGCGTTCCCATTGCCGTAGCATAAGTTGCATGATCCATTATCTTTGATACGCCAAAATCTCCCAGCTTATAATTGCCAAACTGAGAAACCATAATATTTGCAGGCTTGATGTCACGGTGAATAATATTCTTCTTTTCGCACAAAATCAGCGCACTGGCGATATCTTTTCCGAGTTTAATAATTTCTTCTGTAGAAAGTTCTCTCTCCTTCAGCACCCGATTCAGCGGAGTCAGTAATTCCATTCGGATAAATACCTTTCCACCAATTCCATTTTCGTTCCAAACCACAGTAAAATCATCGCAGCTGACAATATTTGTCTGCCCCTGCAGTGCCTTCATCATCTTATATTCCTGCACATAATTCTGAATCTCGCTTTTGTAAGATTCGATAATGCTTTCTTTATCGTATCCGCTTACCTCATATTCTTCGATTTCATCCTCATCTTTTGGACGAAATACGATTTTCAGCGCTGCTTTTTCCTTCTCTTGTGTTCCGGAAATTGTTCTCTCAATTTCATAAACCTTTCCATATGCTCCGCCGCCGAGATACTTTACAATCTTCCAGTCTGGCCATGGCAAACGGATGTTTTCAAAATTTCCCATATGTCCCTCTCCTCATTCCTATTAGGAAAATGTTCCTTATTCTCTTAAAGTTCTGATTTCTTTTACTACTTCTGGATTCAACTTCTCCATATAATCTAACAAATACTTTTCCCGACATTTTTCATAATATAATCGTCTTGCAAAATCTGGATTGAGCCTGATATGATTGTCAATATTGTTCAGAGGCAAAAGTTTCTCTTTACTTTTTTTCATCCAGTCATCAAACAATCGCTTTTCTTTATGTTCTTTACTCTCTAAAAAATAAAATCTCTTTGGTTTTTTCTTTTCTTCAATCTGGGCAAGTAGCCATTCTGAATCACTCCTAAGCTCATCACCAAATACCCTCATATATTGTTCACCACTTTCCGAATAGACTTTCTTCTCTTTTGATTTTACGTTTTTTATTCCAATCGTTTCAGAAGAAAAATCTTCCGGCTCTTGCATACTAAAATTATCTTGCATTGTAACTTTAAAACCGTTTTTTACTTCGCTATGCTGAAAAACACTCTGACCAGTATCTGACTGTTTTTCTATTTTTTTCGGCATACTAAAATTATCTTGTATTGTAACTTTAAAACCGTTTTTCACTTCACTATGCTGAAAAATGCTCTGACCAGCATTTGACTGTCTTTCTATTTTCTGCTTCGGCTTACCTATCGTTTCTGCCGTGTCACCCCAGGAATTTCCCAGTGTTTTCCCATCGACATCCCATGAATTTTCCTCTGTATGACCGCCAACATCTCTCGGAGTCTCTCCAAACGTCGAATCTGCCCCCATTTTCTTATGCGGATTTCCTATACTAATTGTTTCCGTCTCTTCTTTTTCTTGCATAGAAATCATTCGCTCTTTCGCTATCCGTTGTAATGAATTCAATGCTTTCATTCGAGCAGCTTCTTCTTGAATACTTTGTGAAGGTGCTTTCTCATCTTTAAGTTCTATTAATGCATCATACATTTCCTGTGCTGTCAAAAAACGGTCTTTCGGATAATACTCGCATGCCTTTAACACGATCTGTTTTAATCTTGCGCTTCCGTTTTTCGGTGCAGGAATTTTATCTCCATGATATCTTCGCAGGGATGCTTCACTTACCTTGGAAGGTGTCAGCTTTTCATCTGCCCCGATAAATGGCATTCTCCGGTTATTTAAAAGCCAGTACATCACGATCCCAAGCGAATAGATATCGACTTCTTTTCCGTATTTCTCCATATGCAGCACTTCCGGCGCAATATAGCCTTCGGTTCCGGTCATCGTTCCGGCGGTTGTATGCCCCATAACCTTTGACACACCAAAGTCTCCAAGCTTAAAGTCACCGAATTTTGAAATCATGACATTATCCGGCTTGATATCTCTGTGGATAATATTTCTGCTTTCACACAGGATCAGCGCTTTACAGATATCTTTTCCAAGTTTGATGACTTCTTCTTCAGATAAAAGGCGTTCCTTTGTCACTTTCTGAAGTGGTGTCAGAAGCTCCATACGGATATAGATTTTGCCACCGATTCCATCTGGATTTTTTTCTATTGCAAAATCATCACAGCTGACAATGTTAGACTGCCCCTGTAATTCTTTCATCAACTTATATTCATTTATGTATTCCTGAAGGATTTCTGTATATTTAACAGCAATGCTTTCGCGGTCATATCCATTCTGATAATCTGCTTCCAGTTCGCTTTCTTTCTTTGGTCTGGACACGATTTTCAGTGCCGCCTTTTCCTGCACACCTGAAATATCTCTTTCGATTTCATAAACTTTTCCATATGCTCCGACGCCGAGATACTTTACAATCTTCCAGTCTGGCCATGGCAAACGGATATTTTCAAAATTTTCCATATGTCCCTCTCCTCATTCCTATTAGGAAAATGTTCCTTATTTTCTTAAAGTTCTGGATTCCACGCTGCCATCCCCGCCCGCAAAGGAAGTCTCTGCTTCCCAGTACACCGGATTTCTCACCGCTCTGTGTTGCTTTCATATTTACCGGTCAGGATGCTTTCCGCTTCTGTAGCAGACTCCTCAGCATTTGCCGTAAATCCCGGCATCATTCCGATCATACTGATTCCAAGTAATACACATAATAATTTCTTTTTCATACGTTCACCTCATAGAAAATGCTTATTCTGCTTTCAAAAGTTTCCGGATCAAATATACGACTCTGCCAAAAAAGTATATGACGATCGCCACACAGATCACTTCGAACATATCGAACTCATCAGGTGCTTTTCCGATCTTCCGTAGATAGAACTCTTCTGAAAATATTATAATCGGTGTCAGAATCGCATGAATCTGCAAAATCGGGCCGATTATCCGAATACTTTTTGATGCCTTCCATGTCTTTACAAAAGCAATGGCCAGCACCAGCCCAATCCATCCAAACACAGACACTCCAACCTCATAAAGTCCTTTTCTGTAGATGAATTCCTGATAGGCATTTCTTGCTGCGGACGAAAGGCGGGTCACATCACCGATATTAACCATAAATGCAAAAAACAAAAGCAGCACCGATGTCACACCATAGACCAGAATAAAAAATTTTGTGTCATTCTTTTTCTCTTCTTCCATAAATTCCCTGGCGGTCTGTTTTTTCTGCTTTTTCTGTTTCTCCTGCTTCTGGTACGCCTCGGTCTTACCCATCGTCTTGTCGACGGTCGCCTGCGCCTGCCGGCTCACAGTATCAGAAGTACCAGCGGATGCTCCGGATACTTTCTTCGACTTCGGCTTACCGATCGTCGCGTTCGTCGCATCGTCCCAGGAATTCCCTTGTGTCGCTCTGCTATCATTCCAGTTATCGTCAGACACACCTCCTTGTTCTGTCACAGTAATATCCAGGAATAAATCGCCTGCCGTTCCTCCTGCTTCTGCTATTCCCTGTCCGCTCAGCCTTAAAGACTGTCCGCTTCTGATATCTGCCGGTATCTTTACGTCAAATGTTTTTTCCTGACCGTTCGGATATTGAATGCGAACCGTTTTGTGTTCTCCCATTTCATTTTCTGAAACCAATATACTCTTATGCAAATCTTTTCCTTTGTCAGATGTATCTCGATTATTCTGGCGGCTGTTATTTTCGGACGCCTTTCCAGGCTTCAATGCATCCAACGCTTCGTACAACTCTTTTGCCGATGCATACCGGTCCTCCGGGCGGTATGCACACGCCTTCAGCACGACCTGCTTCAGCTTTGCACTTCCATTTTTCGGTACAGGTAACTTTTCACCTCTGTAACGTCTGTCCATTGCTTCGTTTTTCACTGCTAGTGTAATCTGCTGGTTTGCATCGATAAATGGCATTCTCCGGTTATTCAGAAGCCAGTAAAGTGTAATTCCAAGGGAATAAATGTCCACAGCCTGTCCATATCTTTCCATATGTACAACCTCCGGTGCCTGATACTCCGGCGTTCCCATTGACGTTGCAAAGGTCGCATGATCCATGATTTTAGATACGCCAAAATCTCCCAGTTTGTAATTGCCAAACTGAGAAACCATAATATTTGCAGGCTTGATGTCACGGTGAATGATATTCTTGCTTTCACACAAAACCAGCGCATGGGAAATGTCCTTTCCAAGCTTGATAATCTCCTGCTCAGAAAGACTTCTCTCCCTCAAAATCTGCTGCAGCGAGGTCAGAAGTTCCATACGGATAAAGATATCTCCACCGATTCCATCCTCATGCGGAACCATGGTGAAATCATCACAGCTGACGATATTGGACTCGCCCTGCAGTTCCTTCATCAACTTATATTCCTGCACATAATTCCGGATCTCGCTTTCGTAAGATGCGATAAGATCTGCTTTGCTGTAACCTTCGTTATAATAGGATTCCATTTCATCTTTATTCTTCGGGCGGGATACAATTTTCAGTGCCGCCTTCTCCTGAATCCCGGAAATCGTTCTTTCAATTTCATATACTCTTCCGTATGTTCCACCGCCGAGATCCTTTACAATCTTCCAGTCCCGCCATGGTAAACGAATATTTTCAAAATTCTCCATCTGCATTCATTTCCTTCATCTCATTCTCTTTTGCTTTTTCATTTACACAACCTCCAGCACGATTGCTGTGATATTATCTTTTCCGCCGCCATCAAGTGCATCTTGAATCAGCATTTCTACGCACTCTTCCGGATCCTGATATTTTACCAGATCATTGCAGATAGTCTGATCATCCACCATATCAGTCACTCCGTCACTGCAGATCAGGAAACGGTCACCCCGGTTCAGGACGTAGTTTTTAATTGATGGTACAATCGTCATCTCATCCGGATCGATTCCAAGATACTGTGTCAGATACGGCTTGCGTCCGGTAATTCCATTTTCTTTCATAAATTCCTCATCCGTATGGTCTTCCGAGATCTGTTTCATCTTTCCATTTCTCAGAAAATAGCAGCGGCTGTCTCCAAGGTTGCACACCCACACCTGGTCTGCATGAAAATACAGCCCCACAAGGGTTGACCCCATTCTGGAAGAGCCAAGCTTTTCTGCCGCTTCATATACTGCCTGATTGACAGCCTCACACATTTTTGTGAGTGACGGTGTAATATCGTAAGGATTGATATTCGATTCTATCTCAAGAAATTCTTTTGTTGCCTTTGAAGCTGTATAAGAGGCGACTTCACCGTAGTCGCCTCCACCCATACCATCAAATACACAAAAAAATCTATCGTCATTCAAAGAAATTGTCATTTTTTCTGTTGATAAAAGCCCATGGTTATCACTATTCATATAACTTCCATCAAAGTAAAAATTATCCTCGTTGTTGTTTCTCTTTTTTCCCTGATTGCATCCGCATGCCGCCTGAAGCTGCATGCCGATCAGGTCTTTGATTCCAAACATTTTAGCCAGACTCATAGTATTCTCCGATCTTTATTCGTTTTCATATTTTGCGGCACAAAGCTGTAATAATCCTTCCCAAGGCTCAAAAGATTTATCACGGTATCCCTCAAACAGGACTTCTTTGATATCTGTCATCTGAAATCCGAACTGTGCTTTCACATGAAGGTTTCCTTCCGGATACGGAACGCCTACATAATCAGCAATTTCTCCCGGATGTAAGGATGATTTCTGCAGGTATCCAAAGATCATCACCGGCTTTGTTCCATTTTTTAACATTACAACTGATCCGATTGGTAACACCATTTTCCGGAGTTTATCATTCATATTATTGAGTTCTACTTTCATTTCATTTGTATCCATTTTTCTTTCCTCCTGTTATCCGCTTAACTTCTGGCTCCGGAATGCCACAGTGTTCCGATTCGGTCTGCAACATAGCTGCCAATGTCAACCACACCATCAACAACGCCTTTTGCAATACCGCCATGATCTTTATAATAATTCTGGTCTGCTGCAGCTGCCTCACTGTCTCCTGTAACCATAAGGGTAATATCCCCGATTATCGAACCAATTGCGCCTTCCCCGTCTGTTACACCTTTTTCTGCATAATAATCCCCGATTCCTGGAATATTTTTCACAACATTATAGGCCGCATCACTGGTTGTCTTGATCACGGAACCTGCTCCTGAATTCCATGCCATCTCGCCAAGCTGCTCCAGCTCATATGCCGGATTTCCATCTCCAAAGTACATATCTTTTACAATATTCTTTGCGTTTCCTAACGTACTGCCAAGAACATTTTTCCCGAAAGATTTTTCCAGTCCGGCAAGTCCTAATGTTCCACCGGTTGCCTCTTCAAGCTGACCTACCCATGTATCTGAACCAAGATCTCCGGACAAAGCTCCGGCTACCCAGTCAATCCCTTTATCTGCAACCGTGTCGAGCACACCTTCATAATCACCCTTCATTACTTTTCCAAGGATATCTTTTGCGCCGGCGGCATCTACTCCAGTCATTTTTGAAATTGCTCCGATCATCAGATCCGAATTTACTCCGGTCTGTGCATTTTCCGCAATCCATGATAACAGATCTGAACTTCCACTAAAGGATCCGCTTTCTCCACCTCCACATATCAGTGAGAGAACTGCTCCCGGTTCTGAAAATGTATTTGCACCGACACGCGCTGCTGTCGCACCGTTCGCCATCATCTCTGCTACAGAAGAGAATGATTTCTGAGCTGCGCTGATCTTTCCTGAAAAATTCCCTGCCAGGGCTTCGCTCCAGCTGCCATTCAGATTGTTCAGTGAACTTGTCACCTGTGAAAATAATGACTCAAATTCAGACTGGATTGAAGCCATCTCTGTACTCTGCGCCAAAAGTTCTTCCGGCGTTAATTTAATATTTCCTGCCATTTTCTACTCCTTCCCTGTCATCATATCTGCCATTCCCTGAATATCTACAATATTGATGCCGGAACCCGATCCGCTGCCACCATGTACATTTTCTGAGATTTTTGGTACAACAGTACTGATTCTTCCGATAATATCATCTACACCATTGATTCTCCGGCAGCTATCCTGTTCTGTAGAATCAAATCTTTCAGATGCTGTCTGGATTGCCGAATAAAAAGAGGAACTTCTCTCCTGAATCTGTTGTGCTTTCTGTTTATTCGCCAAAGTCATTTCTTTGATTCTGTCACGCTCTGTACAAATCCAGTCCTCATGAACCGTAATTGCATTTAGAAGGCTTGCGGCTTCTGAAATCGCCTCATTTGCCTGCTGTGCCACGCTCACTGAACTTCTCAGTATCGATGTGTCAATGTTTAATATTGCCATAATGCTCCCCTCCTAGAATGAATTCCGGATCAGGTTTGCACACTCCTGATCTACGCTCTGAAAACTGTTGCTTGTCGTATCTGCATATCCCTGAATCGTTCCGATAATTTCTGAAATATGTTCTCCCTGCTGCTGATACTGCTGCATAAGCTGTGAAAATGCAGTTGCTGCTGCTCCTTCCCAGGTCGATGCCACCTGGTCAGACATATTTTTCATTCTTGTACAGAGACTTTCATAGGTTGACTGGTAATTCTTAAGCGCTGATGACTGCTGTGCAAGTCCGTCATAATCGATTTTAATGTGTGCCATTTATACCCCTCCGTTCTGATATTGTTTTGCAAGATCTGCATCTTTTTCCTGATACTCTCTTATTGCTGAATTGATCAGTCCGATCGTGGTGTTCAGATTGGTCTTTAAGGCATCAATCTGAGAACTCAGCTGGGTGCATTTCTCTACGATTGCCGGACCGGTCTGTCCGGTCATATCACTTGCATTTGTACTTAGCATCTTGATGCTGTTCTGTGATTCGTTCAGCTTATTGATTGCCTCATTTATTTTTTTAATATCTGCACTTGCTGCATCCGGATCAATAATTATCTGTGACATCTTATAATTCTCCTTTCAGTAAACTCATTGCCATTTCTTTGTAAATCCCTGATTTCAGGTCTTCTGCTGTGAATACTCCGTTTTTACTTCCGCTCTTTATATCTGCAAGATAAATCTCAATGTTTTCTTCATTTAGAAAAGTTTCCATTTCCTTTTCTGTCACTTCACGGAATTCAATCTTCTCTTCTCCAATCAATGACATCACAATTCTGCCCTCATAGATATGGAATCTACGGCTTGGTTTTCCTTCCACATCGAGTCTACTTTCTTTTTCTCCGAAAAATACCGGTTTTAACAGGCTCTCATAGTCGGAATCCATCTCTGCATTTCCATCGAAATCCAGTTCAACGATTCCTTCCTCGTCCAGACTCTCCAATGTTTCCTGTTCGTGCCGCACATAATTGATCTGTATGTCCGGTGTTCTTCTAAAATAGTCATAGTCCAGATATTTACCCTGCATGACTTTTGCACAGAAGAACAGTTCCATCGGAGTTAATTCACATCTTAAACTCATATCTGCTCTCTCCTTCCACTTGCTTTTTTATTCTTAAGAATCTATGAGCGTAAGTACATCTCCCTGCCAGACACCGCATTCATACAGCGTCTTCTGTGGATCTAATACAGTGGATGTTCTTTCATTTCTAAGCCGGTATCTGCCATCTGGCAGTATCTGCGTGTTGCCCTTAGGATCCTTATAATAATTCAGTGCTTCTACAATATCCCTCGCCGCTTTTTCAGCGGTGATCTTAACCGGGATCTCTACATCATATGTAGTAAAACGGCCTTTTTTATCTTTTACTGTAACAATAATCTCTGATCTCATAATCTGTTTCCCTCTTCTTACGAGTAATGAATAAACCGGACTTCTTCCTTTTGCAGAAGCAATGCCTCATCCTCATCGAGTATGGTGTTCGCTGTCTGTGGAAATCCCTGTGTATCCAGTGACGTATATTCCACAGGATTGCCGTCTGTGATCACGATACATTCTGACCGGAGCGCGGCGCTGACTGCCACATTTTCCTTCTGCTCCTTAAGACCATCTTTCGTTCCGGATACGAAAATAATCGTGCCAAATCCTTTTGACTTGTTGAGAACCATACTCAGTCTCTTCAGTTCATCCTTCTCCAATTTTACTGCAATCTCTGAGATATCTTCAATCAGAACGCAGATCTGCATATAGCCCTGAATCCATTTATCCTGGTCAAATTCCGCCTCTTTACTTAATTTCCTGCACAGTTTCTGTCTTTCATTCAACTGTTCTGTCAGATTCGGAAGTTCCTCTTTACAGTTGTCTTTTGTAATTCGGAGGATCAGGTTATCCTCTTTCTTGCGTAACGTCTTTTCTAATCTGGCAAGGATTTCTTTTCCCTTTTCTTTTTCCTCACTGCAGATCAAGCAGAGATTCTTTTTCGACAGGTCAAGATATACCGGTTCCATATCATCCCGATATGTGCCAGCCAGAATGTCGGTACGTTTGCTGTATTCTGCATTTTCTCCAATCTGTGTACTTCCTCCGGTCTCTTCTGCCTCTCCTGCATTATCTACACTTTCTTCATCCGATTCTTCTTTTCTGAGTTCTGCCCATGCCTCTCTCATCTGCCGGATCGTCTCTTTTACGGATGCCGCTCTTTCCTGATCTTTTTCTTCATCCGCATAGACAGCCACCTGGAATGCAACCGGCGGATTGCCGCGCATCAGTGCCTGTCCCTGGAACTGCGGTACGCTGATATCCTTGACCGAACCGACGATCTCTGCGTAGTTCCCTTTTTCCGGCTGTTGGAGACTGATCGCACCTTTGACCTTCTGTGTGATCTTGTAGCTGACCGATGCCCCTGCATTAGTCGTGAAGATCAGGTAGATTCCAAATGCCTGTCCGGATCCTGAGATTTCATTTATCAGTGCATCCATCTCCGGATACTGTTCAAGAAGCGGTTTCAACTGCTCTATCATAATTACGATTGCCGGAAGATCTGGATCTACTGCCTCCCGGTAAGCCGAAAGTGAACTGACTGCATGTTTCAGAAATGCTCTTTTTCTCGCTTCCATTTCCTGCACGATTCGTTTGACAAATTGACGAATCTTCTCTACTTCATCACCGAGAACCATCTCCCACACATGCGGCATTTCCGCAAATTCCTTCAGTTCCCATTTTCCGGCATCGATAAGGTAGATCTTGACATCCTTTGGTGTATAGTACATACCGATTGACATCAGGATCCGTTTCATCAGGAATGTCTTACCGGTGGACGGTGAACCGTAGATTCCGTAATGTCCGGTTTCCATCAGATCCATATACATCACGCCCTGCATCTGATTTGCCGGAATATCATATTTTCCGATTGGAATTTTAAGATCGCGTCTTCTCTCCCTCCATGTTTTCCCGTCAAATCCAGGTACAATTCCAAGCTCTTCAAATGGAAGCCATTTTGGAAGCTCCGGAAGCCACGGTCCTGCCATTTTCTCGATTCCGTAAAGCCTGCATTGTTCATTGATATAACGAATGATTGCCGTTAATTCATCCTGTTCCGTCTCACTCTTTTTCCTCTTTGGAAGTGGATTAACACGGTTGCCATTCACACCAACCACTCTGACCTGATTCTCCAGATTCATCTTATCTGCCAGTGTTTGTTCATCGTATTTTGCCGCACTGTAGAAGGACTGGAACAGCTCGAATAATTCGTCCTCTCCAACTCTCACATAGGCACGTCCTGCCTGCGTGATCCTTGCCGCATCCGGCCGCTTTAACATTTCCCGGCTGTCCGCCATGTCCTGTACTTTCATACAGATACGGAAACGGGAGTTTGCACTGATCTGATCAGTTACAACACCCGCCGGTTTCTGTGTTGCAAGAAGCATATGCACACCCAGGGTACGTCCGATGGTCGCCACAGTGTTCAGTTCGGTCATAAATTCCGGCTCTTCTTTTTTCATCTCCGCAAACTCATCGGTTACAATAATCAGATGCGGAAGTGGAATTTTCACCTGTCCATTCTTATACGCCTTCTGATATTTTGTAATATTATTTACCCCACATTCAGCAAATAAACGCTGTCTTCGCTTTAATTCACTTTTCAGCGAGACGAGGGATCTGGAAATGTTCCGGTCAATGTTGGTGATCTTTCCGACAACATGCGGAAGCGGTTCCATCAGATCTGACATTCCACCACCTTTGTAGTCGATGATTACAAAGTTTACGTCATGTGGATGATAGGTCACAGCCATCGAAAGAATCCATGTCTGCAAAAGCTCACTTTTACCAGAACCGGTGGTTCCTGCCAGAAGTCCGTGCGGTCCATGTGCCTGATCTCCGTCCAGTACGTTCAGTGAGAATAATTTCTTTCCTGCCATCATACCAATCGGTGCTGCCAGTGTCCGGTACGGCTCGCTCTTTTCCCATCTGGTTATGACACCCAGTTCTTCTGCCCGGTTTACACCATAGCCCTGTAAAAATGTAATTGCCGACGGAAGTGCCACCTCGGTTGTCCGGTCTTTTAACTCGATTGCCGCCATCTGTCTGGTAAAGTTTTCCAGCTCTTTTGAGTGCACCGGCGCATCTGGTTTAAAATAGAGTCTTTCATCGTATTTTTCCCGTTCAAATGCATAAGGACTTTCAGTCAGATCAATGATAAACCGGCAGGTCTGCGGCAAATCATACATACTCTCTGCGAGGATGATTGTTGTAATTCCAAGTGATGGATCATTGGACACCAGATCGTCATAAATATTTTCCGCAAGCAATAAGTCTTCATTTTCTGCAATGATCACATAATGTGGCAATGGATTCTCGATTTTCTTCCCCGTCTCTGTTCGTGAATTTGATTTTCTTCTGCGAATCAGATCAGCAAGCAGTTCGCTGACAGTATGCCGTCTTTCCTCGTCAAAGGCAATATAACGCACCTGTCCGCTTTCATCCCAGATATGCGGAAGCCATCTAAGCTCCTGCCAGTATTTTTTCGAATCCTCTTCAAACATTCCAACCAGATGCACGTCTTTTCCACTGTGCTCTGCAGTAAGCTCTACCAGCATACTCCGGAGCATATACCAATTTGCCTTTTGGGAACCCACGATTCCGATCGTCTGATGTTCCCGGAGTGACACCCGGATTGGAATGTTGTCCACATAACGTGTTTCCTCGATGATCTGTCCTGCAAGTTCTTCCAGTTCATCATCTACCATTGTAAATCCATCGGTGTTAGCATGGCTCTTAACCTCGACACAGAGTTTATCTTTTCCGATTCCAAGACGAAGGGAAAGGAAATCTGAATCCTGTGGCATTCTCTCCCACAGGTTCCGCTTTAGGAATTTGACAGTGTCCATGCAATCGGATGGCACCGGATTTTCTGCGGTTACGATTCTTCTCTGTACATCCGCTACTTTGGCAATCCTTGCTTTTTGTGAATCAATATATGCCTGATAACGCTCCTGGCGCATTTTTTCATATTCTTCAATCTGTTTTTTCTCTTCTTTACTCATCTTGCCATACATCGCCATATTGGTGATCGGTGAGATCATTCCTGCCGCACGCATCAGAAGCGCCGCCGGTGAAAGCATTCCGGTTGCAAGGCTCGCTGCCATCATAGCTCCTGAACTGATAAGATACGCAAAGTTGCTTCTTCTACCTCCAAGTGTCGCTCCTTTACCCGGTGCACCGGAAAGTACAATCGGTTCATGCGGGAGCTGTTCTCGAATTCTCGGCGAAAGCTGATATCTTGGATAATATTTTCCGCTCCGATCAACAGATGACTCCGAAGAAGCGGCTCTTGCTTTCTCCGGATGTGGCATTTTTGCCTCCGGTTCTGCCGGTTTATCCATCTTATAAACGCGGTCAGCGATTGTAATCGAACTTCCTATATTTTCAAAATAGAGAATTCCATTTTCCAGAACAAAACGAAAGGTCAGAATAGAAAGGACATCCCCTGATTTCATAATTGCTTTGGAGATTGGTTTTCCATTAAGATAAAGACCATTTGTACTATGAAGATCTTCTACATGAACTGTTCCTGCCTCCATCAGAATCTGAAAATGATGGCCGGATATAACCGGATATGTAACTCTGATATCATTATCTCCTGCACGTCCTACTGTAATCCTTCCGTTATATGGAAGGTTGATGCTTTTACTGCTTCTTCCAATTACACGCGATACATACAGGATTGTATCCATATCTTTATTGAGTACTGTTATCTCGTTGCATTCAACAATGCTTGCCGGTGCGCGAAGTGGCTCAACTGTTTTTATCTGTAAATCATCCGAATTGGCTTTCATCCAGAGCATGTGATCTTTGCTATCTGGAATCTTGATCTGGTCTTTTTTGTGACTGCCGAAACTTAATTCATCTCCACTTTCTAATTCTTCATAATATTCTCGGCTTCTATAACGAAAACATATTGCAAGTGCCATCTTCTGTCCCCCTGATATCTTGTTACTATCTTTTCCTATATCGTTTCATAATGTAGGATTTGTGCAACACAATTTATTGATTCATATGATTAAAACGATGGTAAAAATAACTATTTTAAATATACCTTAATTGTTCCTTTCTGTCCACTATTTGCCAAAAACCCAATAAAAAAGTAAGAACCATACGTCTTTTGAATAAAATAAAAAAACTGTATTTCATAAGCTGATTAACTCTCAACTCTTGAAATACAGTTTTTCTGTTCATTTCTTACTCATTAATCCTGAGCAATGATTTCTTTTTTGTTGTAGCTTCCGCAAGCCTTGCAGACTCTATGAGGCATCATTAATTCGCCGCATTTGCTGCATTTTACCAGGTTCGGAGCACTCATCTTCCAATTAGCTCTTCTCTTATCTCTTCTAGCTTTTGAAGATTTGTTCTTTGGACAAATTGACATAGGTTACACCTCCTTAAAATTCTTAAAAACATCGCGGATAACTGACATTCTAGGGTCAAGACTCGTATCTTCACAGTTACAAGTTCCCTGATTCAGGTTTTGACCACATACGTTGCAAATCCCTTTACAGTCTTCGCTACACAGAATCTTCGTCGGCCACCCTATTAGAATCTCGCTGCCGACCAGTTGATCAACATCGAGTGTATATCCGTCAATATAATTTGCTTCGTCTAAATCCTCTGATTCCACTTCACTCTCATCTGTGACATTTCCCTTAGTGATGCGTGAAATATTCAGATCGAATACTGTCGCCACCGGTTCCAGACATCTGTCACACGGAATCTCTACAGTCAGCTTGCAAGTTCCTTCTATCTGAAGTTTTCCATTCTCCATATAATTAATCTTTACATGAACATCAGAACTTTCAGTGACCGGATACTCACCAAGCCCGTTCCGAAATATTTTAAGTTCACATGGAACTGTCTCATCAACAGATCTGTGTGGTTCGGATAAGACATTGGATAGGTCAATCAACATATTAATCACCCCTATTCATACCTGTCTATTATATCATGGAAAAGCTGTTTGTCAACTACATTTTAGAAATTATTTTTTGATTATTCCAAATATTTTTATACGCATCTTCTTTTCGAACTAAACATCATACTTTGTTCTGTCCGGAAAATATTCTACATCTTGTAATTACTACAGACATACACCCTTCCGTATTCGTACGGAAGGGTGTAAATAATCAAATCAATAACTTTTTTACAATAGCTTCAGATTAAACTAATGCTACTGTCTCACGTGCGATTGCAAGCTCTTCGTTAGTAGGAATAACCATAACAAGAACTTTTGAATCTGGTGTAGAGATTGTAATCTCTTCTCCGTGAGTATCATTTGCTTTCTCATCTACTGTAATTCCAAGGTATCCAAGATATTTCAGAACAGCACTTCTAACTGTACCTGAGTTCTCTCCGATTCCTGCTGTAAATGCAATTACATCAACACCATTCATAGCTGCTACATAGCTTCCCACATACTTAGCCACACGGTAAGCGAATACTTCAAGAGCTACTTTAGCCTGAGCATTTCCTTCGTTAGCTGCGTTCTCAAGGTCACGGAAGTCGCTTGAAAGGTTGTTGGAAAGTCCATATACACCTGACTTCTTGTTGAGCATTGTCATAAGCTCAGAAATATCAAGTCCCTCTTTCTTAGCTACGAACTCAAGGATAGCCGGATCAATATCTCCGGAACGTGTTCCCATTACAAGTCCCTCAAGTGGTGTAAGACCCATAGATGTATCTACGGATTTTCCATTCTCTACTGCACAGATACTTGCACCGTTACCAAGGTGGCAGACAACTGTCTTAAGATCATCGTAAGATTTTCCTGCAAGCTCAGCAGCTCTCTTAGATACAAAGCTGTGGCTTGTACCATGGAAACCATATCTTCTTACTTTGTATTTGTCATAATACTCATATGGAAGACCATACATGTAAGCTTTCTCCGGCATTGTCTGATGGAATGCAGTATCGAATACAGCTACCATCGGTGTTCCAGGCATTAACTTCTGGCATGCATTGATACCGATTAAGTTTGCCGGGTTGTGAAGTGGTGCAAGATCATTACACTCTTCAATTGCAGCTTTTACCTCATCAGTAATTACAACAGAGCTTGCAAACTTCTCTCCACCATGTACGACACGATGTCCGACTGCCCCAATCTCATCCAGACTCTTAACAACACCTGTCTCGGCATCTGTTAATGCGTCGATAACAAACTGAATAGCCTCTGTATGTGTAGGCATAGCTTTGTCAGATTTAACCTTCTCACCGCCTGCTGGCTGGTATGTAAGGCTTCCATCAATTCCGATTCTCTCGCAAAGTCCTTTTGCAAGTACTTTCTCTGACTCAGAGTTGATGAGCTGGAACTTCAGTGAAGAACTTCCACAGTTGATTACTAATACATTCATTTCATTTACCTCTCTTTTAGATTAGAATTCTTAATTTATATAATAAGGACTTTCGTCCCTAATGTCTATCCCTAATTTGAAAAAATTTCAGCCATATGCATATTTTTTGTGCAAAATGCATATGGCTGATCATTAAAGATATGAAATTTATTTATCTTCTGCCATTGCCTGAACTGCTGTAATTGCGATTACACCCTCAATATCCTTAGCGCTGCAACCACGGGAGAGATCATTGACAGGCGCTGCGATTCCCTGTGTAAGAGGACCGTAAGCTTCTGCTTTTGCAAGTCTCTGAACTAATTTGTATCCGATGTTTCCAGCATCAAGGTCTGGGAAGATCAGTACATTCGCTTTTCCCGCAACCGGGCTTCCCGGTGCTTTAGATGCTCCTACTGACGGAACAATTGCTGCATCAAGCTGGAATTCTCCGTCAATGAGAAGTCCTTCCGGAGCATTCTCTTTTGCAATCTTTGTAGCCTCTACAACTTTATCTACGTCAGCGTGTTTTGCACTTCCTTTTGTTGAATGTGAAAGAAGTGCTACAACTGGCTCTTTTTCTGTCAGAAGTCTAAAGGAGTCTGCGGATGAAAGTGCGATTGCTGCAAGTTTCTCCGGATCCGGATTCTGCTCAAGTCCGGAATCACCAAACAGGAATGTTCCGTTGGCACCCATCTCACAATCCGGTACGACCATGATAAAGAATGCGCTTACGAGCTTTGTTCCCGGTTTTGTCTTCAGGATCTGAAGGCTTGGTCTTAATGTATCTGCCGTTGAGTGGCATGCTCCGGATACCATTCCGTCAGCATCTTTCATCTTAACCATCATAACACCATAGTAGAGATAATTAGTCAGAAGAAGTTCTCTTGCTTTTTCCTCTGTCATTCCCTTTTTCTCACGTAATTCTACAAGTTTTGCGATGTAGGCGTCTGTCTTCTCGCTCTTTGCAGGATCTACGATTGTTGCTCCGCTGATATCAAAAGAACCTTTGTTCTTTGCAATCTCTTCTTCGCTGCCGACAAGAATCAGGTTTGCTGTTCCTTCTTTCAGAACTGCTTCTGCTGCTTCATATGTTCTGATATCCTCTGTCTCCGGAAGTACAATTGTCTTTTTACTTGTTTTTGCTCTCGCTTTAATATCATCAATAAATCCCATGACTTAAAGACTCCTTTCGTTTGTATTCAGTTATTTCAACGTTTTTATTATAATACAAAGGATTGGCATGGACAAGTTGTATCTGCGTACTAAATTCAGTACATTGGGATTGTTTCTGATTAAATACAAAATGTTATTATAAGTGGAATACATGGCTGACGATCATAAAGTATACAGTTACTGTGCTGATATCTACAAGGGTAGAAATAAGCGGGGTCGCCATGATTGCGGGATCGAGCCCAATCTTGGAGGCAAGCATCGGAAGCGTACAGCCTACGACTTTTGCGATCAGGACGGTACAGATCATAGTTCCACCGATGGATAATGCAATGAGCGCATCTCCTTGTCCCATAACGATGATCCTGATTCCATTCACAACTGCCAGTATCACGCTGACCACTGCTGCCACCCGGACTTCTTTAAATATAACTTTGAATAAATCCCGAAATTCTATTTCTCCTACAGACAGTCCACGAATAACCAACGTAGAACTCTGTGAACCGCAGTTTCCACCGGTTCCTGTCAGCATTGGAATAAAACCGGCAAGCTGTGGCATAACTACAAGTGCGCTTTCATAGCTGTTCATGATCATCTGTGTCACTGTCGCAGAAAGCATCAGAAATAACAGCCATGGAAGCCTGCTTTTTACATGTTCCACAACAGATGTTCCAAAATAAGCCTCTTCACTTGGAGACATACCGGCCATGATACTGATATCTTCTGTTGTCTCTTCCTGCATTACAAGCATGGCATCGTCAACAGTTACGATACCGACCATGCACATTTCATGATCCACGATTGGAAGGGCAATAAGACCATATTTATTAATCATCATAGCTACATCTTCCTGATCGTCTGTTGTATGCGCGTAAAGCACATTCGTATCCATAATCTCTTCGATTGTTCTGGATTCACCGGTTGTCAGAAGTTCTTTGACATCGACCCGTCCGATCAGTTTTCGTTTTTCCGTAACATAACAAGTGTAGATAGTTTCACGGTTCAGACCAACCTGACGGATTTTTAAAATAGACTCCTCAACCGTCATCTCTTTGCGGAGTGCAATGTACTCCACATTCATAATACTTCCGGCACTGTCTTCCGGATATTGCAAAAGCTGATTGATCTGGGCTCTTGTCTCTTCATCGGTAGCCATCAAAAGACGATCCACAACATTCGCAGGCATCTCTTCCAGGACATCGACCGTATCGTCCAGATACATCTCTTCCATGACCTCTTCCAACTCGGAATCGGTAAGTGCCCCGATCAGTACCTCACGCATGTCACTGTTCATATAAGTAAATGTCTCAGCGGCCTCTTCTTTTGCCAGGAGACGGAACACCATAACGAGAGGTTTCTGCTCAAAATCTTCCAGTGTCTCGGCAATATCGACGGGGTACATATTTCCCAGTTCTTCTTTTAATTCTTTGTACTGACCTGCATCAAGCATATCAAGAATCTGTTCTTTTGTCAGCATCTGTTCCTCTTCCATACATACCCTCCTGCCTGTTGTCATTCATTTGCAAGCAAAACATAGTTATAGTATAATAAATTTTATTAACAGTGACAAGGAGAAAGTGTATGAAAATTGTTGGAATTATTGCGGAATACAATCCATTTCACAAAGGGCACGAATTCCATATAGAAAAAGCAAAGAAAATCACAGGCGCTGATGCTGCAATTATTATTATGAGCGGCGACTATGTTCAGCGTGGAATTCCTTCCATCATGCCAAAGCATCTGCGTACCCAGATGGCACTTGCATGTGGTGCCGACGTAGTTTTAGAACTACCAGTCTGTTACGCAACCGGAAGTGCAGAATACTTTGCCACCGGTGCGGTCAGCCTCCTTGAAGCTCTCGGCTGTGTAGATTATCTGTGCTTTGGAAGTGAGTGCGGCGAAATAAAAATATTACAACAGATTGCCGATGTTCTTTGTAAGGAACCCGCGCATTACAAAGTTCTCCTTCAAAAAAATTTTAAAAATGGAAATACATTTCCTGCCGCAAGAAAACTGGCTTTTATAGAATATTTAAATCAACACAAATCCTTATCCTGTATTCCCGAACAGATCAGTAAGATTCTGGATTCGCCAAATAATATTCTGGGTATTGAATATCTAAAAGCGCTTTCCTGTCTGAACAGTTCCATCGAACCGGTGACAATTACACGCGAAGGGGCCGGATATCATGACCAGACACTCGGTGCCCTTTTCAGCTCTGCCTCTGCAATCCGGCAGGGATTACAGGATTGTGAACTTACAAAAAATGCGAATCACACTCCTGCTATTAATCATATACTTCGGGAACTGCCGCAAAACTGTCACAAGATTTTTAAAGAAAACTATCACAAATGCTTTCCTGTGTTTGCAGATGATTTTTCCTTGCTTTTAAAAGCAAAGCTTTTGACCGAAACAAAAGATACACTGACGCGATATCTGGATATTACCCCGGAGATTGCAAACCGGATCATCACATTTAGAAATGATTTTTTAACTTTCAGCCAGTTCTGCGACCTGATAAAAACAAAAAATGTAACCTACTCCCGCATCAGCAGATGTCTGATCCACATTTTACTCGGCATCAGCAAATGTGATGTACCGGAGCAGGCAGCAGATTCCAGGTGTGGATATGCCAGACTTCTTGGTTTCCGCCAAGAATCCTCATGGGTACTTACTTCTATCAAAAAAAATACCGGCATTCCTGTTATCTTGAAATTATCACAGCCTGCCGGTATAGATATCCATATGCTGGAGCAGAATATTTTTGCATCAGATCTGTACGAAAGTGTTGTGACAGACAAGTATCATACACCTTATAAAAATGAATACCAAAAACAGATTATTCGACTTAAGTCTTAAGTATAATATTCAAGAATGCCTCTGCAATCCTACCGGAGGCTATATCAGCTGGGGGATTGACTCCCAGCTGATATTAAAAACCACCACTTCGTCCACCGTGTGACCGGCCGGAAGAACTGACATGTGTTGTGCTTCCGCCTCCGCCACTGTGGCCGTGATCCTCATCATCTCTTGGAATCAGGCGTTTTGTCACAATACTATTGATATATCGATCCTCTTTTGTTGTCACTTTCATACTGCCTTGTTTCTTATACGCATTGGCAGCAACTTGATTTTTGACAGATTTTAATTTGCTTTTCTTCACCTGCGCCATTATGAATGCAACAACAAATCCTATGAGCAGATCCACAACGCCCCAGAAGATCATAGTGAAAACATCTGGCTTATCATCATCGCTGTCTACATCATATGGATGCCCATCTCTCGCCTGAGTAAGAAGATCATCGCAAAGTGTGGCATATTTTGAAAATGCTTCCATATATTCACCATCACTTAAATAAGACAAGAATTCATCTTCCATATATTCCAGTCCATAATCCGTAAATGCAGTGATACCATAGCCGTATGTAGTAATTGCCCATTTCCGTTCGTCCATCCCAATCAGAAACAGAACACCGCTGTCATCATCACCGTATCCATATCCATTATAATCAAAGAAGTCATCCGCATAATCCTGCGCGCTTTTTCCATCTAATGAATTTTCCGTCACTACAACAACATCACATTGCTGTTTTTCACTGATTTCGTCCAGTTCTGTGTTAAGCTCCTGCTCTTCACTGTCCGTCAGAAGATCTGCATCGTCTACTAGTCTGGGAAGTTGGCGATCCTGTGGGATTTCTTCAGCACATACCGGGATGTTCAAAATGCTAAACCCGACTATCAATGTCAGTACACATAGCAGGGTGAAAATTTTTCTTGTTATTTTATTTTCTCTCATATTCCCACCCTCCTACAAAAACATGACAACCATCATGATGATATAAAGGATCACACTGATAAGAATCCCTCTTGTTCCTACATATTTCCAGAATGCACCTTCGTCCGCCGGCAAATCTCCTACAATCTTTCCACTCTGTCCGTTCATGGCAAATGTGTACTTCTGTCCTTTCCACGTAGTATTTAGAAGCCATACCGGATACATGGCATAACCGGTCTTGGAATCCCGGATATTTACTGTACTGCTCTGCGTAGAAAGTGCATAATATCCGTTGACAGTCTCCCGAAAAGAATCTTCCGTACTCCGTCTGATTCTCTTTTTCGCCCGTTTCATGCATTCATCTTGGTCTACATCGTATCGGTCGGCTACATAACCTGCCAGGTACGCAGATTTAAATGGTACAGCATCTTTAAAGTCATAAGGCTCCAGTGATTCCATCAATGCATCATCCATTTTTACAGAACCGTCTTCTGGCACATGTTCAAAATAGATTGTGCCTCCCCGGCGGATTTTATAATATTTGTGTTCTGTATATTCGGTATCCCCGGACTTCCAGACACGGATTTTTTCTGCGTCATAGGATATATCAGCTTCTGATTCGATATTGAATACCCAGAACGGAACATATAAACCTACAATCTCATCTATATGATTCTCCCGTCTGAACACAGACGGGATAAATGCTTTTCCTGTCAGATGCTTATAATAAGCTTCTTTTGCAGCTTTTTTATCTAATTTGAATGGAATGACATAATCCGGTTTTAACGCTCCTTCAAACTGTCCTTTTAAAACAACACGATTTCCGCAGAACGGACAAGTTGTAGCGCCTGTATTTTTATCTGTCGTGATTTCACCGCCACAAGACTGACAGATATAGACAACCATATTATCAATCTCATCCTGATTCCAGTCATGTGCAGTATAGTTTTCGGCCTTCTTCTGTTCTGTCTCGACATCTGATGCTGCATCTGCGGCAACTACCTGATCTGCCTTTGCGATCAACGATTCATATTCGTCCACGGAGATCTCTGTATCACAGTACGGGCACTTCATTTTCTGGCTTTTGCTGTCAAATTCCATGGCACCGCCACATGCCGGACATTTGTATTCTTTTATCTCTGACATTCGTGTTTCTCCTTACAAAGTCTCTTCTTATGCAATTCTGTGGGAGTTAAATTCTGTCGTCATCTGTAAACGGATCTCCGCACTCCGGACAGAATTTCGGAGGATTTGCAGGATCTTCCGGTTCCCAGCCACATTTATCGCAGCGATAGTGTAATTTCTGTGGTTTCGGTTTGCCGCACTCCATGCAGAATTTTCCTTTGTTGAGTGTTCCACAACTGCAAGTCCAGCTTTCGTCATCCTGTGGTTTTGGCTTACCACACTCGATACAGAATCTGCCATTGTTGAGCTGACCACAGGAACAAGTCCAGGACGATGTTTCTCCACCTGCTGCCGGGTCTGCTGCTTTGTTTTGCAGATTTTTTGGGTTACCTGCCTGTGGATTCTGTCCATTTACCTGATTCTGCTCTTGCTGTACCTGCCGCTCTTGCTGCGCCTGTTTCTGAGCGGCTCCCTGGTCATAGAGTCCCTGGATATTCATGCCGCCGCTCGCCATATTCATTCCCATAAATCCCATCATAGCACCATTCGGATTGCTGGCCGCATTCTTCATTGCCTCTGCCTGTGCCATACCAAGTGTCGCTGCCATCATGCTTGGATCTGTATACATAGATGTATTTTGTGCCTGACGGATTGCCTCGGCATCTTCTTCTTTGAGTGTGACTGGATTAAATGCAACGGATACAATAGAAAGTCCTCGGATCTCAGACCATTTTTTCGTCAAAATTTCGTTCATGGCGTCACCGATCTCAGTGGCATGTGCCGGAATCTGGCTTGGGCGTATCTCCATCTCTGCAATCTTAGCAAATGCCGGTTGCAGCGCATCAATGAATTCTGTCTTAAGCTGTGGCATAATTTCACTTTTCTCGTAACAGTCTGCTACATTACCGCTAAGACTTGTGTAAAACAAAAGCGGATTTGTAATCTTAAAGGAATACACTCCGTTACAGCGGATCTCAATATCTTTGTCCAGGTTGATGCGTTTGTCTACCACACGGAACCAGACCGGATTCACAGTTCCAAACTTGTTATCTGTGATTTCCTTTGTGTTGATATAGTAGACTCTCTGATCTTTTCCTGTATCACCGCCATAGCTGAATCTCTTTCCGATTGTCAGGAATGTATTCTTGATACTGTCACTTAAATTTCCTGCAAAAATACTTGGTTCAGAAGAAGTGTCATATGTATATTCTCCCGGCTCCGCGCACACTTCCGCAATTTTTCCCTGATCAACGATCAGCATGCACTGTCCATCTGCCACAGCGATACCTGAACCATTCGAAATGATATTGTCATTTCCCTTTGTATTTGATGAACGACTTCCGGTACGTTTCTGTCCTCTTACGAGTAATGTATCGTTATCTAACGAATCGCAGTAAAAAAACTCCTTCCACTGGTCTGCCAGTACTGTTCCTGCCGCGGCTTGAGCTGCTTTTATTAATCCCATAAGATTCCTCCTATTTACACCCTGCAATCTGACGTCTCGTCTCAGCCAGATTACAGTATATTTTTATCAATTAATACATATTTTGATTATAACATTTCAGTGACATTTTGTGTGATTTTCTTTTTATTGTCTGAAAAATCTATTTTATTTTCCCTGCAGCAAATTCAGTAATCTGCCATACACCTCTTCATTTTCAAGTATGACCAAAGCCAGACTTTCTTTTACCTGATTCAAGTAATGAAAAAGTTTTCGGACATCAGACATTTCTTTTCTTCCCTGCTTGTTTGATCTAAGATACCCTTCTTCGTCATAATAATACTGGTCATTAAGCACCACTGCCAGATACTCTGCATGCTCTTGTCCGGTAGTATTATCATTTGCATCATAGGGCTCTTTGCGATATTGGTACCCCTGACATTTGTAATTCTTTATCAATTTTTCCGCTTCTATTGAATCATTTGCATAAACGACTTCGATATGTGGGTAGCCTTTCTGACTTTTCCCGGCTGGCAGATGCATCATATTCTGGATAAAAGAGGATACCTCTGCATTAGCGCGGATTCTGTTTGTCAGGCGAAAGATCTGTATCCCCGGCAAATGTTCGATTCTGTACATTCCTCTTCTGTCAATTTCTTTTGAGGATATCATATCTTCCACATCACTGGAAAATATAACCGGCTGTTCTTTCACGCATTCCAGCAATAGCTCTAATTTTTCTGTCGAAAGCAAATGCGCTTCATCCACAAGAATAGCGCTGTAATCTTCTAAGTTCATTGCATTTTTTATCCGATTATCCGGCCAAAAGTCAATCCGTCGTAATCGTTCATGTAGAATCTCCCATTTTTTTCCTGCCTCTCCACAGTGAATCATACATACTTTATGCTTCTGCGATAATTTCATGGCAATATCATAAAGTAACAGCGTTTTTCCTGTTCCCGGAAGCCCACTGAAACTATAATATCCTGTATGTTCTGTTCGGATTCTTTTTAGGATCTGACGCTTAATGTCTCTTTGCTGCGAAGTCAGGAAATATTCCTTTTTCAAAAATTTCAAAGGTTCTGTCAGAGGCGAAATGAGATACATTTCTGCCTGAAATAAATCTTCAATCTCTCCGCCATAATCTACACTTTTATTTTTCAAGAGTCCGCACAACTGCTGCCAGCTGGCATCCGAAATATGGTCATGATTCGTCAGCCTTACAAGCCGGTTCTGACTGCTGATGTAAGTGTAAGAATAAATCGGGCGCCCCAGCACAGACAGATAATAACGGTTCTGAATCAACTGCTTCCGGATCGTCTCATCGGATACTGCGCCACTTTTCAGTTCAATATTCACAATCTGCTCGTCCTTGATCTGAAGCAGATCAAATTCCTTTCCAAGTCTCGGAATCTGGAAAGAATAAAAAAAACGAAGGGCGTATACTTCATCCATATGCGCTTCCAGTTCACGGACAAGAGAGCTCATACTCTCCAGTTCCCATGTACGCATTTTCAGAAAATACTCCCTTCCTGATAGTTGCCGTTCCAGTTTTTGTAACTGTCCTATGTTCTGATTTCTTGTCACTGCATAAATAGAAATTGATTTCATTTCCTATCTCCTACATTTAAAATAGAATCTTTTCTTCAGTATAGTTGAATTCCTATTTTACAGCAAGCATTTTTGCCATTAGCACTGCCGCAATCGGCATCACCATTACACAGGCAATTGCACCGAAAATCATAGAAGCAAAATTTTGAAACAATATTTTTGAATTTAGCAAAAGTTCCAACGAATAATTTTGCATTTTCAAATAGGTAAATAACAATAGTGATTCTCCAAGATATGCGAACAGCAATGTATTTACCGTTGTTCCAATCACTTCTCTTCCGATTTTCATTCCACTTTCTACAAGCTCTGTAAATTTCATCTCGGATTTATGATTTCTCACCTCATATACAGAAGTCGTAACTGTCAGAGCCATGTCGAGAATTGCCCCCAGTGTACTGAGCAAAATAACTGAAACCATCACATTTCGCATACTGATATTCAAATCCATATTGTAATATAAAATGTCATCTCCAACAGATTGGATTTCATTCAATCCACCAGCCTCAGTACTCCATATTACAACATAAATGACAAAAAATAAAACCAGCATTGTAATAGCCACAGAAATAAATGCGCTCCAGGTCTTTACATTCGTTCCATTTTGATAAAATAATGTAATGCAGGATATCACGATTCCCGCTCCAACCGTAACAAATAGAACCGGTACTCCTGCTGCCATAAGCCAGATTGCAAAGCTAAGCAGAAGTAAATTCCCGACCAGGGCAATTAAAGATACAACTCCTCTGTCTCCTCCGACAATCACAATCAAGCTAATCAAAATCAATCCAAGTATTATCAGCATATCTTTTTCACCTTCTTTACAGACATTTTCATCATAACAGATGTTATAATAATCGATACCGGTATTGCCAATACAATACCAATACTCTCAACAAAAAATCGACATAATTCACACGGAATATGAAGTATAATAATTGTAACGAACCGCACACTGTTATTCATCCGAATCAGACACATTGGAATAAGTCCACAGCCAAATACAAATAACAGTACATTAATCATCGTCCCCATAATATCATATCCAATTTCTCTTCCTGATTTAAACAATTCAAAAAATGTTACATCTGGTTTTTTCCGGACAATTTCACTCAAAGCGACAGAAATTGCAACGGATACATCCATAATAGCTCCCAACCCGGACAATAATATTTCTGCATGAAACATTTCATCTGGATTATCAATGCTTCCAAGATATTCCATTGTGGAGAAATCCAGTTCTTCCATATGTCTCATTACCAGATCAAAAATCCCCATAATCATTGCAAGCACACACAATGTGGACAACAATGCTGCCCCTGTTTTTCTATTAATTCCATTTAGCCCAATCAAAGTAGCTGCTGCAAAAAGTATTACCAATTTGTTACAAAGCGATAACACATTCGAACTGTCTCCACATTTCCAGAATCCCACGAAAAATATAATTAGATTTATTATGACTGTCCCGACAGTCAATGCTCCATGTCTTCCGGTTACAATAAGAAGAAGCAGAAGTAAAAATCCAAGCAGTACGACAATCTCAGTATCCCTTTTTACACCTCGTATTCCCGATCCAACATCATCTTTGGAACCATTCAGGAAAACTTTTTCCCCTTTATGGTATCCTTGCTTCAACATACCTGTATAAGTATATTCATGAGAAAACGAAACTTTTTTTCCTTTATTTTTCCCGTTTAGAACAACTCCTTGAATGTTCTGCTCGTATTTTTTCTCCTTCGTTCCACGAGTGCTTTTTCCTTCTCCGGTCATCCGCGTCTCAACCTTCGTAAGTTTCGCAATTGGCGTCTGATATAGCCAGGCATCATTCATAACAAATACAACTGCCAGAAAGTAGACCAGACCCAAAACACAATATACTTTTCTTTTTTTACTTTTCATTACATATTCGATTATTCTTTGACTTAAATTTTTCATCTTCTTACTTCTTTTCATTTATTCTATTACCTTCATATTTTGAGCGTTTTCAGATATACTTTCTGTTCTGGAGTGATTCGATAGCTTTCAAGGGCTTTCTGTATCGCCTTATTGTGTGTCCACACATCTAGTTTGCGTTCTTCAATAAATGGGAGTATCTGGTCATATTGCTTTGCGAGCGCGGTTGCAAAATACCAGGCCCGCATCATATTCACATAATATTCGTCTGACTGAATCAAAGCTACTTTCCTGGGATATTCAATCCGGAATTCGTCTCCCAGATAATAACGCATCAGCATACCGATACCAAATCGGATTGTATAAGTGCAATCTGATTTCATCCAGTGGCAGATCTCTTCTATAAATGTATCCAGATGATTTTTCATTACTTTGACTGCCAGCATATCACAGGTTGCCCAGTTATCGATGTATGGTAAAAATCGTTCCAGCTCTGCCAGACATCTGTCATAATCCTTAATCTGTTCAATCAAAAGCCCGTGCAGATTATTTTCATCATAATACTGATGTGGAAGAATTTTCAAGAATTCTTTTGCTTCTTCTGTTTTTCCATATCCTTTTGCAAATTTGCGAAGCACAGGCATTCGCACACCAATAACCGTTTCTTTCTCTATTGTCGGCAAGAGTTTTGCCTGAAAATCCCGATATTGTAAATCCTGTAATTCAAACAACTGTTTTTGTACACGCTCTGTTACTTTAACCTGATTCATAACTACCCTTCCTTCGTTAATTCATTTTGAGATTTCGTCCCAGATATGTTAGACTATATAACAACTGGAAAAATATGTTTGGGGAACTATTATGAAAGAAAAAATATTTAACATCATTCAAATGGGAGACATCTGACTTAAAAAATACAGGCATTAAAGAAATTGCGGAAGTATTTGTAGACAAGCGCTACGCCGGAAAGACTGTCGGAGAAATGGAAGAAACACAGCAGATCACCATATTTCTTGTACTACGAGATGATCTTTCTGTGCTTCCACAAAAAATACCATTTTAAAGTTAAACGATATTATCATTATCCGTGAACCTGATCTATAACACTTACAGTTCTTTATAGTGCACAATAATATCTTCGTACACACCATCTTTGTTCAGGAATCCACCCGGAATTGTCCCAAGCTGTGTGAATCCAAGCTTCTGATAAAGCTTCAGTGCAGTTGTATTACTTTTTACAACTGCATTGAACTGTATAACGCGAAATCCAATTTCCTTCGCTTTTCCCAGGCAGTCCGTCACGATTGCCTTACCAACGCCTTGCCCTCTTACGGTACTTTTTACTGCATAGCTGGCATTACAGATGTGTCCGCATCTGCCAATATTATTCGGGTGAAGAATATAAAGTCCCACGATCTCATCATTTTCATTGACCGCAATACCTGTATAAGACTGCTCTTTAAAAAATGCTTCTCCGTCTTCCACTCCCAAATCCTCAAGCTGTGGAAATGCTTTCCCCTGATCTACAACTTCATTCCAGATTGCAATTGCATCTTTCGTATCTTCACTTCGAAATTCTCTTACAGTAATCTCCATAGTTTTCCTCCCTGTATGAGTCCACACATTAAAATTGTAATTTCATTTATTACAATTTAATTTTACGACTGCAGGCAATTGCCCTTGCCCCTGGTCCAATATGACATGATACGCTCAGTGACAGCGGATTCATCACCACATCATATCCCGGGAATCTTGCCTCTATCTCTGCTTTCCATTCCTGTGCTTCTTCAGCAGAACATGTATAGGCAGCCTCGAGATGTACTTCTTCTCCGGCAAACCGTTCTTTCAAATCTTTTTCCATTGCATCAAGCATCGTCTTCTTTGCAGATTTCCATCCACGCGCTTTCGAAAAGGCATCCAGCTTATCGCCTTGAATCTGAAGAACCGGTTTTAAATTCAACACAGTACCGATAGCTGCCGCTGCCGGTGTGATACGTCCACCTTTTTTTAAGTACTTTAGTGTATCTACTGTAATATAGATACTGGACTCTAGTTTTTCACGCATCAGAACTTCTTCGATTTTCTGTACAGACATCCCTTTCTCTGCCATTTCAATCGCATCAAGAACCGACTGTCTCTGAGTAACAGAAATCCTCTGATTATTTACTACACGGACTTTTCCTTCAAATTCCATAGCAAGTCCCATGGCTGTATCACAGGAACTGCTAAGTCCACTTGACATCGGAATATAAAGGATTTCATCATATTTTTTCAAAAGCTCTTCCCACAAATCCATCACATCTCCAGGAGATGGCTGTGAGGTAGATATCTCTGCATCCTCTGCCAGTTTTTTATAAAATTCTTCCTGGGACAATGTGATATCTTCATAGAATAATTCTCCATTAATATAGAATGGCATCGGAAGAATATGGATTCCTAATTTCTTACTTTCCTCCTGTGTAATTCCACTGTTGCTGTCTGTAACGATTGCTACCTTTCCCATTCTTGTCAATTTCCTCCTAATTCTTAAAGCTGTGCACCGGAGCCGGAATCCTTCCTTTTCTGCTCACAAATGCGCTACAGTCATATTCATTCACCGGTATGATCGGTGCATATCCTAACAATCCGCCAAATTTAGCGGTATCTCCAACGTCTTTTCCTATAACAGGAATCAGACGTACTGCTGTTGTTTTCTGATTGATCATTCCGATCGCCATCTCATCGGCAATAATTCCTGAAATCGTAGATGCTTTCGTCTTCCCCGGAATAGCGATCATGTCCAGACCTACAGAGCATACACAAGTCATGGCCTCTAATTTTTCCATTGTCAGCGCACCTATCGTTACCGCATCGATCATTCCCTGGTCTTCACTGACCGGAATAAATGCGCCACTAAGTCCACCTACATAAGAGGATGCCATAACACCGCCTTTTTTCACCTGGTCATTCAGCATTGCAAGAGCTGCTGTTGTTCCAGGTGCACCGACACGTTCCAGACCGATTTCTTCCAGAATCTCAGCGACACTGTCTCCTATCGCCGGAGTAGGTGCCAGTGACAAATCGACAATTCCAAACGGAACACCAAGACGTTTTGACGCTTCTCCTGCTACAAGCTGACCGACACGTGTCACCTTAAATGCGGTTTTCTTGATTGTCTCACATAATTCTTCAAACCCCTGTCCACGCACCTGCTCAATGGCATGCTTTACAACCCCCGGTCCGCTGACTCCTACATTGATTACCGCATCGCCTTCTGTCACGCCAAGAAATGCCCCCGCCATAAATGGGTTGTCATCTGGTGCATTACAGAATATAACAAGCTTTGCACATCCAAGAGAATCGTTGTCTTTCGTTGCTTCTGCAGTTTCTTTTACAATCTCTCCGCAGAGACGGACTGCGTCCATGTTGATACCTGTCTTTGTAGATCCTACATTAATAGAACTGCACACCCGATCCGTACAGGCAAGCGCCTGTGGAACAGAATGGATTAAAAGCTCATCACTTTTTGTCATAGCCTTTGACACTAATGCAGAATAACCACCGATAAAATTCACACCGACTTCTTTCGCTGCCCTATCCAATGTCTTTGCAATTTCCACAAAGTCTTCCGGTTTCTTGCATGCTGAACCACCGATCAATGAAATCGGAGTTATAGAAATACGTTTATTGACAATTGGGATTCCGTACTCCTGTTCAATCTGATTACCTGTCGCAACCAGATCCTTTGCAACTGTTGTAATCTTTTCATATACTTTCTGATTCAACTTATCCAGATTAGAATCAATACAGTCCAAAAGACTGATCCCAAGTGTGATCGTTCTCACATCCAGGTTCTCATGTTCAATCATCTGCTGGGTTTCATTTACTTCGTAAAAATTAATCATGTCCAATCCTCCGCTTTATTCAAGATTACAAACGATGCATTTTTTCAAAGATATCTTCCCGCTGGCAGTGGATATCTACGCCAATTGTTTTTCCGAGTTCTTCCATCTCATTAACAACTACTGCAATTTCTTTTGTACAATTTGTGACATCTACAATCATCATCATATTAAAATAACCCTCTACGATTGTCTGGGAAATATTTAATATGTTTACAGAAATATCAGAAAGATACTGACATACTCCCGCAATAATTCCAACCTTGTCTTTTCCAACTACAGTAATGATACATTTCTTCATGGTGTTCCTCCTCGTAATCTCCGTGTCAGTAAAATTTCTGACACTATGCTTTTTTGTAAGGCAGTTACCGATCAATCATTTTTGACCAGTGTTTTTTTTACAAAACAGTTACAGATCAATAATCTCTGACACACTGCTTCTCTTTGCAACAGTGATTGGGAAATCGTCCCCTTTATATGGATTATCTCCCAAAGTAACCTCTAACTTCACCGTCTCATAGGCAAGCTCTTCATAATTGTTCTCTTTACTGAGATGTCCAAGAACAACATGTTTCAGGTTATCATGTAATATATCACATAACAGCCTTCCTGACAATTCATTTGATAAATGTCCTTTGTCTCCTGCCACTCTTCGTTTGAGCGGATATGGATATGGACCGACCTCCAACATCTTTAAGTCATGGTTTGCCTCCAGCACGATTGCGTCCAGATTTTTCAAATGTTCCACGGTATAATCGTCATACTTTCCAAGATCTGTTGCGACTGCAACGGATTTTTTCCCGTCACCGATCCGGTATCCGGACGGTTCATTTGCATCGTGAGAGATTTTGAATGGTTCTACTTTCAGCTCACCCAGTGTAAATGTTTCATCCGTCTGGATTTCATGGAATAATCCTTCCGGCATCTTTCCAATACTGGAAATCTTTTTGATTCCTTCTATTGTACCTTTTGTCGCATAGATCGGCACTTCATACTTTCTGCTGAACACGCCAAGACCCTGCACATGGTCAATATGTTCATGAGTGATCAGAATCCCGCTAAGCTCCTCTCCCTTGATATCCAGAGCTTTCAGACCTTCCTCTACTCTTTTTTTGCTGATTCCTGTATCTACAAGAAGATGTGTATGCTCTCCTCCCGTATAGATACAATTGCCACTGCTTCCGCTGGCAATACTGCATAGTCTCATATATATGTAAATTCCTTCCGTATATCTTAGGTATGAGATCTGTCTATAATTCCTTTACAATCTGATCGATCTGGATCATTGTCTCTGCAAAGATTCCACTATTATCAATTACACGGTCACAGGCTTTCAGGAACATCTCCTTTGGCAGCTGTGCTGCAATAATCTCATCAATCTTCTTATTATCATATCCCCTGGAATAGTAAAGACGGTTTCTGCGCACTGCATCCTCCACATATATATACCAGAGCTCATCACAGATCTCATTATAATGATCTTCTACAAGAACAGCCGATTCTACAATCAGAAGATTCGTGTTCTTGCGTTCTTCTTTTTTGATTTTTTTATTTACTTCCTCTTTTACCGCCGGGTGTACGATCTCATTGAGTACATTTAACTCTTTTGGATCACCGAACACGATATCTGAAAGCTTCTTTCTGTCAAGCTCCCCTTTTTCGTCCAGTATTTCTGTACCAAAATGTTCTACGATCGGATCGTAACAGATTCCGCCTTTTTTCTGCAATTTCTTTGCCACCTTATCAGTCTGACAAACGGAAGCTCCGTATTTGTCACTTAAATATTCCAGTATCTGTGTCTTTCCTGCTCCTACTCCGCCAGTAATACCTATAATTTTCATAATCTCCACCCCTTACTTTGCTTCGTACCAGTTTTCTCCTGTGTGCATATCTATCTCCAGCGGTACATCTAAGGATGCCGCCTGCTCCATCTCCTCCCGCAGGATTTTTTCTACTTCCGGAAGTTCTGGTCTGTAAGCTTCTATGAGAAGTTCATCATGTACCTGAAGTACAAGTCTGGACTTCAGATTCTGCTCTTTCAGTCTACGGTTTACACCGATCATGGCAATTTTCATAATATCTGCTGCGGTTCCCTGGATTGGTGCATTCATTGCCACTCTCTCTCCGAAGGAACGCTGCATAAAATTGCTGGAAGAAAGTTCCGGAACCGGACGTCTTCTTCCGAACAATGTCACAACATACCCCATCTCTTTTGCATGTGCCACAGTATCATCCAGAAATGTCTTGATTCCCGGATATGTCTTAAAGTAATCTTCAATATATTTTGCAGCTTCTTTTCTGCCAATACTCAAGTCCTCAGACAATCCAAAAGAACTGATCCCATATACAATACCGAAATTGACCGCTTTCGCATTTCTTCTTTGAAGTGGAGTTACCTCTTCAAAAGGAATGTGAAATACCTGAGAAGCTGTAATTCTATGAATATCCTTTTCTTCCCGGTAAGCCTCGATCAGATTTGCGTCACCGGAACAATGTGCCAGCACACGAAGTTCAATCTGTGAATAATCGGCATCCACAAAAATGTATCCATCCTCCGGCACAAATACCTTCCGGATCAGCCGTCCCAGTTCTACCCGAACCGGAATATTCTGAAGATTCGGCTCCGTACTGCTGATCCGTCCGGTCGCTGTAATTGTCTGATTGAACTTGCTGTGGATTCGTCCATCTTCTTCAATATAATTGACCAGACCATCTGCATACGTAGATTTTAGCTTTGTAAGCTGTCTGTATTCCAGCACTTTACTTACAATCGGATAATCCGGTGCAAGCTTGTCCAGCACACTTGCCGCAGTGGAATAACCACTTTTCGTCTTTTTACTTCCCGGAAGTAAAAGCTTTTCAAAAAGGATCACGCCAAGCTGCTTTGGTGAATTAATATTGAACGATTCACCTGCCATTTCGTAAATTTCTTTTTCCAGTTCACTGATCCGTCCGCCAAGCTGGCTGCTATAAACTTTCAGCGCCTCACCTTCAGCACGGATCCCATTTCTTTCCATATCATAAAGAGTAAATACAAGCGGCATCTCAATATCTTCAAATAGATGCAGCATCTGTGTTTCTTCTAACTTCTTGTATAACAAGTCACTGCCCTTAAACGCTGTATATGCTTCATAGCAAACCTTCACATAAGCTTCTGACTTTTCTTCAATTACAATATTAAGCTGCTCTCTTGCCACATCTTCGTATGTGTAATCATTCTTCAACGGATTCAAAAGGTAAGCCGCAACCGTTGCATCAAAGCAATGCTTCTGATTTTTGATCGGCAGCCACTTCATAGCTTCTTTGATATCGAACATGACAAAACGTCCGCAACTTTCATTCAGCTTACTCAGCTTTTCAAGAAGGAATTCCTTTGTAATCTGCTCAGTCACTTCAATACAGTATGCATGCTCTTCATCAAAACAAAGACCGATACCGCCAATTGCCGCTTCATTTGCGAAAAGCGGAAGTACATTTTCCGTATTCTGGAAGATCACCGCTCCAACACATGCGGATTCTTTTGCCTGATCCAGAACTTTTTCTGCCTTCTTATAATCTGTAATCTGTTCAAATCCGTCTTCCATCTGATTTGCCGGTGCAGTAACATCGAATTTGGACAAAAGATTCTTAAACTGTAGTTTCTGGAAAAATGCATATGCTTCTTCTGTAAATATATTACCAAGCTTCGCCTCAGACAGTTCATACGGAAAATCCGCATGCACTTCAATCGTGGCAAGTGTCTTGCTCATAACTGCCATATCCCAGTGCTCAGCAAGTGCCTTGGACGCTCGTGGCGGCTTTAGTTCACTCACATGTTCATATGCATTCTCGATTGAATGATATTCTGTGATAATCTTGGTCGCTGTCTTTTCTCCGATGCTTGGAACTCCTGGAATGTTATCGGCCGTGTCGCCCATCAGCGCTTTCAGATCAATGAACTCCTTCGGTGTCACCTGATAACGTTCTTTCACATCTGCCGCATAATAATCTTCCACTTCAGTACGGCCCTGCTTTGTCTTTGGAATGCGGATCTTAACATGTTGCGTTGCAAGCTGCAGAAGATCTCTGTCTCCGGAAATAACGGACACTTCCATTCCTTCTTCTTCACATTGTCTGGACAGTGTTCCAAGAAGATCGTCAGCCTCCAATCCCGCACACTCTATAGTCTTAATCCCCATAGAGCAAAGGACTTCCTTAATAACCGGAACCTGCTGTCTCAGTTCATCTGCCATCGGCTTTCTTGTTCCTTTGTAAGCGTCATACATCTTATGACGGAATGTCGGCGCATGCACGTCAAATGCGACCGTCAGATAATCCGGCTTTTCTTCATCCAGAATCTTGAACATGATCGTCAGAAATCCATAGATTGCATTCGTATGAAGTCCTTCGGAATTCGTCAGATCCGGAAGTCCGAAAAATGCCCTGTTTAATATGCTGTGCCCATCGATGAGCACAATTTTTTTATTTGTATTCTCGCTCATATAGTCTCCTTGTTAATAAACAAACTACCTTATTACTATACACCAAATCTGTTTTTTTTAAAAGCTATATATTATCAAAACAAATAAAATAACACTAAATTTGATACATTTCTATCAAATTGTTCCATTCAAGACTCTGATGGTAAAAAAAGAAAGCCCGGCAATGAGCTTTCCTTTTTGTCATGCTTTTTAAAGCATGCATATATTCTAAAATTGAGGTAAGTAATTTCGGTCTTTATATTACAGTGTCAGGTAGTTCTCCAGAATTTCTTTTAAATCTGCCTGGATTCCGTAATCTGCAACTCCAAAAATCGCAGCATTTTCGTCTGTATTGACTGCAACATATAAATTTGTATCCTTGATTCCTTCTGTATGCTGAATTGCTCCGGATACACCAAAGGAGATACAGATCTTCGGACGGATTGTAAGTCCTGTCTGTCCAATCTGGTGATTGAACGGAATCATCTCTGAATCAACCATTGGTCTTGTTCCTCCGATTGCTCCTCCGACTTTCTCAGCAAATTTCTCGAGAAGTTCAAAGTTATCATCTTCCAGAACTCCACGTCCTCCGACAACAACAACTTCTGCTCCGAGAATACTGTCTGTTGTATTTTCTGCCGGAAGTTCTTCCAGAATCTCAACTCCAGATTTTTCAATTTTGATATCATCAAAAAATGTTACATTTGCATTTCCGCTTTCTTTTGCCTCACAGGCTGCATAGACACCAGGTCTTACTGTCATCATCTGCGGATAAATACCTTCTTTTGTAAGAATTGTAACAAATACATTTTCTCCGTAGGACGGTTTGTTCTGTTTAATATAGAAAGAACCGTCTTCTCTCTGAGCAGCCAGAACCTCTGTACAGTCCGCAGTCATACCACAACCAAGACGCATCGCTACTCTTGAGAAAATAGAACGTCCCTGTGGTGTTGCCGGAACAAGCACTGCGGATGGCTCGATTTTCTTTAACATTTCAGCAATTGCAGCACTGACTGCATCATCCTGAAGTGTGATATCATGATCTGCTTTTACTGCATAGATTTCATCTACACCAAGCTTATCTAATTCTTTTACAAGCTCTTCTGCATGGTCGGAAAGAACGATTGCCTGAACTTTTTCTTTTGTTGTCTCAGCCAGACCTTTTGCCGCTGAAACCAGTTCTGCAGCTACCGTCTCTAATTCACCATTATAACTTTCTGCATAAACACAAATTCCATTAGCCATAGGTCTACTTTCCTTTCTCCTCTTCAATCAGGTCATAAAGCTGTTTTGCAAGTTCTGCCGGTGTACCTGTAAGCATCTTAGCACTTCTCTTTGTCTCCGGCTGGAAGGAATCAACAGTAACTGTCGGTGATCCCTTGATTCCAACTTCCTCTGCTGCAAATCCAAGTTCAGCATTTGTATAGGTAACAAGTGGTTTTGATTTTGCCGCACGTTTACTTCTAAGTGTTGCAAGTCTTGGCTCATTGCAGCCAAAGTTTACAGATAATACTGCCGGTGTAGCGCAGGCAATCCTGAAACTTGTATCGTGCATTTTCTTTACAACTTCAACTTTTCCTGCCTGATCTTCCTTATATTTTACAGACTGGATTTCTACAACATGTGGAAGATTTAATTCTTCTGCAACCATTGCTGCCACCTGTCCGGTTGCCCCGTCTGCTGACAGGGCACCTCCTAAGATCAGGTCAAATTCGCCATATAACTGAATTGCTTTTGCTAATACTTTTGCTGTTGCTACGGTATCTCCTCCTGCAACTGCTCTATCTGTGATCAGGCAGCTTTCGTCACATCCGAGTGCCATCGCATCACGCAATGCTTTTTCTGCATCCGGTGGTCCCATCGTAAATACTACAACTTTTCCGTCTGTCTGCTCTTTTAACTGCATTGCTTCTTCAATGGCATTCAGATCTGCCGGATTGATCATTCCTTCAGAGCTTGCACGTACAAGTGCATGTGTTTCCGGGTCTACAGATACATCGTTAGATACCGGAACCTGCTTAATAAGAACTGCTATATTCATAGTTTCCTCCTATTATTTTTACTTTCATCTGTTACTTTCAATGGTAACTTTCGTTTGCTTATTAGTCTTCAAGAAGTCTCTCGAATGCCCAGTTCTCAAGAAGTGGTGTGCTCTCGTCACGCATGATCAGTTTTGCAAGATCACGTGTTGCTGCTGGAACCTCGATGACTCCATTTCCACCAAATCCTGTTGAAAGCATGTATCCTTCTACTGGTGTCTTACCAAGTACCGGCCAGAAATCCTTTGGCTCTGCACGGTAGGATAACCAGGAAGATACAAGTCCGCTGTCTACGATTCCCGGAACCTTAGCATCCAACTGATCCAGAAGGAAGTCGATGAAGTAATCGTCTGTTCCACCTGTTGCAGGTAATTTGTCTGGATCCCACTGTCCTGCATGCATCGGATTGTTCAGATCCATAGATAAGTGAGATTTGCAGATAAAAATGTTGTCTCCTGCTCTCAGTGCATAGAACTCTGGGTATTTCAGTACTGGGAATGTGTAGTCTAATTTCTTTCCTGGAGGGCATAAGAAGAATGCTTCCGCTTTTGTATGCCAGATTGGTACGTTCAGTCCAACCATTTCTCCTGTAATTTTGCTCCATGGACCTGTACAGTCAACAACTACATCAAACTCATACTCTGCTCCATCGTCAGTTGTAAGACCTTTTACTTTGTTATCTACGATCTTAACATCTGTAACTTTCACGCCTGTCTTTACAGTTACGCCATTTTTCTGAGCTTTCTTCATATATGTATTGGAAATCATTGTTCCATCAAAATATCCGTCATCCTCTGTATATCCTGCTCCAAGAATATTTTCTGTAGAAATGTCTGGAAGGATTTCTTTGATACGGTCTTTATCTGTAATATACTCTCCTGTATATCCTGCTGCTTTTGCAAGAGCGATTCCTGTCTTAATAACCTTCTCTACTTCTTCATTTGTTGCTACTACAAGAGTTCCTGTCTTATCAAATCCTGCTGAACCTTTCTCTTCCTCTTCCATTTTCAGGTAGGACTCGAAACCATAAAGTCTAACGTCCCAGTATCTGTTCTTGAGGGAATCATCAAAAAGACATACAGTTCCGGCTGATTTTGCTGTAGAAGCTCCACCGATTGTGTCCTTTTCAAATACTGTCACATCAGCTTCTCCTTCGTAGAGGCTTAAGTGATAAGCCAGTCCTGCTCCTGAGATTCCTCCACCGATAATACCAATTTTTTTCTTTGCCATAGTTTTTTACCTGCCTTTCTTTTTTTAAGGTTTTCTTAAAGTGCATCATGTCTTTCGACTTTTATTTTTCATCCAGTTTTAAAACTGTATTTAACAAAACATTGCAGCCGTTCTTAATGTCTTCTGGTGCTGTGTATTCATATCTAGAATGACTGATTCCGTCTTTGCTAGGCACGAAAATCATTCCTGTCGGGAATACGCTTGTCATGATCAGGGAGTCATGAAATGCACCGCTTGGGATGACTGTATAATCAATTCCAAGCTCTTTTACCGCTTCCTCTATCGTTCCTCTTACCAATTCCGACATTGGTGCCGGATCATGATAAGATGTCGGAACAAATGTAGACGTAACTCCATATTTTTTGCAGATGTCCTCAAGAAGCTGTCTGAGATGATTTTCGATCAGTTTCATAACTTCTGCGCTCTGGTCACGAATCTCCAGGCTGAAAGTGCAAGTTCCTGGAATTACATTAACGGAATGTGGTGTAACTTTAATGGTTCCGACTGTTGCAACAGTAAATTCATTTCCATACTCTTTTACAATTTCCGGAACCTTGTTGATGAATCCAGCCGCAGCAACGAGTGCATCTTTTCTGTCAGCCATCGCAGTACTTCCTGCATGATTTGCCTCACCTGCTACAGTCACATCATATCGGTTCACACCTGCAATCGATGATACAACGCCGACCGGTGTATGTGCTTTATAAAGTCTGGATCCCTGTTCTACATGAAGTTCGATAAAACTGTGTACCGTCTTTGGATCTCTTTTGGCTTTCATCACATTTGCACTTGTGATTCCATATGATTTCATCACTTCGCCTCGTGGCTCACCGTAAATATCCAGCTCATCATCACTTACATCAGGGTCCTGTCCACAAAGTGAACTACTTCCCAGAAGTCCTTTTCCAAAACGGAATCCTTCTTCATCGGTAAACACAATCACCTCGATCGGGTGTTTCGGAACTTTTCCATGTTCCTTTAACACTTCACATACTTCCAATCCTCCAACGCAGCCAGTCACTCCATCATATCGGCCTCCGTCCGGAACTGTGTCAAGATGTGAACCCATCATGATTGCCGGAAGATCATTATCCTGCCCATCCATATGAGCAATCAGGTTACCAGCTTCGTCCACATGGCATGTCATGCCAAGGCGCTTTGCCCAAGATGCAAAAAGTTCTCTTCCTTTTACATCTTCTTCGGAGAATGCCATTCTCGTGTACGTTCCATCTTCTTTTTTACCACACTGATAAATGTCTTCTAATCTGGAAACCACACGATTTATATTTGCTTTCATCCGAATTCCTCCTCCCTTGTGAATCTTTGTTTTTCTATGTCTCATATTATAGATATTTTTTTAACAATACGCATCTGCATAATTGGACAAAAAAATAACAGAGATTTATCAACAACTGATAAATCTCTGTTACTTTCTCAAAAAACTGCTATTTTTTTAAATTTTCCATCATTTTACATACAACTAAGCCAATTCGGACAGATAGTACTTCATTAGGGTTATCAAAATCTATGCCTGTGATCTGCGAAATCCTCTCAATACGATAGGCCGCCGTCTTATAATGTATATACAAGTCCTGAGCTGTCTTTGTCAGATTCTGGTTGTGTTCCAGATAAGTCTTAAGTGTCAGGATCAGATCCTGACGCTGCTGTTTTTTGTAATGATATAATTTTTGAAGAGATTCTGGTACATATTCCATCATTTCTTTCTCATCACTGAGCTGACAAAGCAGTTTGAAAATTCCCATGTCGGAGAAAATCATAATTTTGGACTGACTGTCTTCATTTTCATCTCCAAGAATATCAATAAACATCAGTGAATCAGTTGCCTCTTTAAAACTGCTCGGAATATGTTCAATCCCCTCTATCATTCGTCCGACTCCGGCACAGACTTTCAAATCTTTTTTCGTACTTGCCACACGCTTCTGGATCTTCATGACTATTTCTTTCAATTCGTGACGATATTCTTCCTGTTTTCTCGCCGGATCTACTTCCTGGATCACAATGACTCTGTCCATATCATTCTGAATCTTCACATTCGGAAATTCAATAGCGATCGCATTGTTCAATATATTCGTGTATTTCACCGTGTCATTCAGATCGACCCGATTTGAGCTATATCCGAGATTGAACGCAATAATACGGTAGGACGCATCCATAGAAATCCCAAGCAGGGAACTATCCCTTCGAAGTTCCTGAATTGAGTGAACCTTTCCATTCAAAATATTGTTCATAATATCACTCTGGAACTTTTTCTCAAGATCTGCCAGTGAACTTTGACGGAACAATTCCTGCTTCAACGCTGTTACTGCATTCTCAACTGCAATAAAATCCATACCGTTGACCGGATGTTCTGTTTCAGTAACAACCAGATACATTCTCGCATTATACATAACATTCAATCGCACAAGATACTGCCCGATCTTTTCTTCCGGTTTTTCCTCCAATGTAATTTCCTGTTTCCGGTATTTATAATTTGAATAGAAGTCTAAAGAATATTCTTTTGCGTCCGGCTGAATTTCAAATTCACGGATTCTCGTATCTGTTGTCGCCTGGCATTCCAGATTCTGATCAAACAATGCCACCGGGTTTCCAATCAGTTTTGACAAAATGTCTACAATACGCTGCACTCCATTTTCCATGGAATGAAAGGAAAGTGACAGTGCCGTGAAATTATCATGAGTTGTCTTAAAATACTTAAGTCTGATAACTTCCTCACTAAAAACATGCTCCATGATCGTATTAAGAATTTCTCGAAATGGCATTTCAAACGGAATCTCAATGACAGGAATTTCTGTCTTTTGAGCATACTCCTGTATGACCGCCATCTTTTCCTCCATGAAGTCTACGGTTCTTCCTTGCTTAATCACAAGTGCACTTACTTTTTTCTTTGCAAGCTCCGCGATATAACTGCGGAACTCTTCCGGGGAACAATTCTGAAATGCATTCAATCCTGTCAGAAGGACCTCTCCACCACTGATAAAACGAACAATATCTGGAGATTCAATAATCGTAACACCACGGATTTCCTGGCCAATACCACCTTTGCCCCAGAGCAGATTCGCTTTCTGAAATAATTTCATATCAAGCATATCCTGTACTGTAAATCCCATAATCTTATTCCTTTCGTCATTTCATTCTTTCTTCTTTTGTTCCTCTAAAAACATCGATTTTATTATAATGAATATCTAATAAATGTGCAAGAGCAGAAAAGCACCGAAAACTTTAAGTCTTCGATGCCCTTTCATAAATCAACTGCGGATGACGGGACTTGAACCCGTACATAGTCACCTACGTCAGATTTTGAGTCTGATGCGTCTGCCATTCCGCCACATCCGCATATCCCAGCTTTTTCAAGCCGAGATTAATTGTAACACACAACTGCGTGAAATACAACATTTATTTTATTAATTTTTTTCCAATATCAAAACAATCAAAGGTTGCGAAATAATCTGCTGGTGTTTCAGCTCTTCGGATAAGCTGTGTGCTTCCATCTTCTTTTAAGAGCACCTCTGCGGATTTTAATTTTCCATTATAATTGTATCCCATAGAAAATCCATGTGCCCCTGTATCATGAATCACAAGAACATCTCCCATATCAATCTTCGGAAGCATACGGTCAATTGCAAATTTATCATTATTCTCACAAAGAGAACCTGTTACATCATATTTGTGATCACACGGCACATCTTCTTTTCCCATGACTGTAATATGGTGATATGCACCATACATAGCCGGACGCATCAAATTTACTGCGCATGCATCTACCCCAATATATTCCTTATGGGTGTGTTTCTCATGAATTGCTTTTGTTACAAGGCAGCCATAAGGTCCCAACATAAATCTTCCAAGTTCTGTATAAAGAGCTACATCTCCCATGCCTTCAGGCACAAGAACCTCATTATAAACTTCCCGCACACCGTCTCCAATCGCACGGATATCATTTGGCTCCTGATCTGGTGTATACGGAATTCCGATACCGCCTGACAAATTAATAAATTTGATATGAATGCCTACCTCTTTCTGAAGCTTTACAGCCACTTCAAATAATACTTTTGCAAGCATCGGATAATATTCATTTGTTACAGTATTACTTGCAAGGAAGGCATGAATTCCAAATTCCTTCGCACCTTTGCTTTTTAAAATCTTAAATGCTTCAAAAAGCTGCTCCGTTGTCATACCAAACTTGGCATCTCCCGGGTTATCCATAATATCATTACTAATCTTAAACAGTCCGCCCGGATTATACCGGCAACTGATCGTTTCTGGAATCTCGCCAATTGTCTCTTCAAGGAAATCAATATGCGTAATATCATCCAGATTAATAATTGCTCCTAACTTGTGTGCAAGTTCATATTCTTCTCTCGGTGTGTCATTGGAAGAAAACATAATGTCCTCTCCCTTTACTCCCATTGCATCTGAAAGGAGAAGTTCTGTATAAGAAGAACAGTCACATCCGCATCCATACTCTCTCAAAATATCAATCAGAAACGGATTCGGCGTTGCTTTAACTGCAAAATACTCTTTATACCCCGGATTCCATGCAAATGCTTCTTTTAGTGCCTGCATATTCTTGCGAATTCCCTTCTCATCATAAAGATGAAATGGAGTTGGATATTTTTTAATAATTTCATCCAGTTGTTCTTTTGTTACAAATGTTTTTTTCTTCATTGCATGTTCTCCTCTCGTATTGCCAGAAGTTTTATTTCATTACTAAGAGCACTTTTATATAACTCTACAAAATTTTTCTGTCCGGAATAAAGGCATGTATTAATACTTCCTTCTCCATACTCTCCGGTCAGCACATATCTAGAATCTGTAATCACACCAATCTGCATTCCACGATTGTTTCCCATATAGACTCTGGCATTTCTGAAATTCACAGGTTGATCTGTCACAATTACGACTTTCTTTTTAGCCCGGATCAGACTTTCCAGCTCATCCACGAACAATAACAGGTAATTTCTTGTACAGGAAATGTATACTCTCTCTTCGGCTTTTGCCAGAAGATTACGAATCTTATCCAAAATATTAGAAGAACCTTCTATTGTAATGTACCCTTCTACATGATCTTTTTCAGATGGCATATGCTTCTTTAGCCATCTTTGGGACTCTTCCAGCCTCCGGATTCTATTCCGGCAAAATTCGTCCAATGGCACAGATACATACTTTTTTGTTGTTCCTTCTTCCACCAGATAAGCCGCGCCTTTTTCAGTCATACTTGCAAGCGAATTATACGCATTGGATCTAGATATTCCAAGCTGCTTTGCGACTTCATAGCCCGTCGTCTTTCCTTCACTGATCAGGCAGCCGTAAATTCCTGCTTCCTGCCTTGTAAGCCCAAATTCCATCAGGCGTTCGATATATGATTTATCTTCCATTTTTTCACCTGTTCTCATTTTCATCCTTTTGTAGTAGTTCTCTCACGGAACACTATAGTATATTTCTCGCTATCAGTCAAGTACTTAAATGAGAAATATATTCAAAAAACGAACAACAGATGAAAGAAATCTCTCATCTGTTGTTCGTTTTCAGTAGTTCTTAATCTATCACTGCTATTTTCATAATATTGCTGACTCCGGCAACATTTCCGGAAATATTCGGGGAAGGGATTCCTGCTGTCAGGACTACAGTGTCTCCAGTCTCTGCAATCTGTTTTGCTCTTACAAGATCTAACGCGCTGCTACAGATTTCATCTGTAGAATTTGCGTTAATAGAGCAATACGGACGTACTCCCCAGTAAATCTGCATTCTGCGAAGTGTATCTTCATTTGGTGATATACCGATAATCTCTGTCTTCGGTTTAAATTTGGACACAACTCTTGCAGTTGCTCCTGATACAGTTGGTGTAATAATACACGCTGCTTTCAGATTTCTTGCAGTTGTTACAGTTGCATATGCCAGAGCACTGGAAGCATTTCTCATTCTGTGTGCACCTGCTTTTTCCAGCATCTCCTTATAATCCAGATGCTGCTCCGTACTTTCTACAATGTGTACCATCATCTTCAGTGCTTCAACCGGATATTTTCCCTGTGCAGTCTCACCTGAAAGCATGACAGCGTCTGTTCCGTCGTAAACTGCGTTTGCCACATCTCCAACCTCTGCTCTTGTCGGACGTGGATTACGGATCATAGAATCCAGCATCTGAGTTGCTGTAATGACCGGTTTGTAATTATCATTACATTTCTGAATGATCAATTTCTGGAGATATGGAACTTCTTCTGCCGGGATTTCTACACCGAGATCTCCTCTGGCAACCATGATACCGTCTGCACAGCGGATAATCTCATCAATATTATCAATTCCCTCCGAGTTCTCAATCTTTGCAATGATCGGAATATATGGTGCTCCGCATTTATTTAAGTAAGAACGGATTTCCAGAATACACTCAGCATTTCTTACAAATGATGCTGCAATAAAGTCAATTTTCTGCTCAACACCGAATTTCAGGTCTTCTTTATCCTTTTCTGTAATTGCCGGAAGTCTGACTGGAACATTCGGGACATTGACTCCCTTTCTCTCGCCAAGTTCACCACCATTAACGATTGTACAGATAATATCTGTCTCCGTCTTTTCTTTTACTTTAAGTCCGATCAGACCATCATCGATCAGAATCATGTTCCCGATCTGCACATCATCGACCAGACCTTTGTATGTCAGAGAAACTTTTGTTTCATCTCCTTCGATTTCTTCATTCGTCAGAGTGATTGTCTCGCCTTCTTTTAACAATACCTTTTTTCCGTCTTTCAAAACACCTGTACGGATTTCCGGTCCCTTTGTATCCAGAAGGATTGCCACTGGTTTCTTCTCTTCTTCGCGAATCTTCTTCAACATGTCCATACGGCCTTTTTGTTCTTCATGTGAGCCATGTGAAAAGTTAAATCTTGCAATATCCATGCCTTCTTTTACAAGCTGTCTCATGATATTCTCATCGTTTGAATTCGGTCCCATTGTGCAGACAATCTTTGTTTTCTTCATTCCTGTTCTCCTTTTGTTGTTCAATTTCTAAATTACATGTTTATGAGTGAATAAATGCTCCTGGCAATATTCATAATTTCCATTGCACTTGGAACAATATCTAAACTCCAGTTTTGGGTCATCCAGTTCGGTTCTTCCGCAGACTGCGCATCTATGTCTTGCACCGTCCTTATAGTAATTGACCGGGCGTGCCTTATGAACCTGTCTGTGAAAATCATTTTTGCGCTTCACCTGTGAAGGACGGTATGGTCTTACATTTCTTGAATTCAGGAAAAATATCAGGAAATTCAAGATTGAGACAACTGCCGCCAGTGCATTTGCTTTATAGTATATTCCATAGGCACTTCCTCCATACGCCGGGAGAAATGCCTGGATAACTGCCCAGATAAAATATGCTCCGTCCAGCCACGCCAGCCATTTGGCTTTCACCGGAATGATGAAATATAGCATGAACTGTGCATTCGGATTCATAGCTGCATATACAAGGAATAACGACATGTTCAGATATCCTGTTCCAAGCGGCAATACAAGCCCTGTCAGTACATAGACCAAAATGGCAGCGATCACATGAAACAGAACTCCGGCAAAGAAGTAGAGGTTAAAACGGAAAGTCCCCCATGCCCGTTCCAGTTCTTTTCCGATAAAATAATAAAGAGATAATGCCACCAGCATCCAGATCAGACTGTATGACGGAGGCTGAATGATAAATGTAATGATCCTCCAGACCTGTCCGTGCAGAATTGCCTGTGCATTCAGGCAGAGATACTGTGCATAAAATGCCGGATTTATCAAGTAGAGTACATATCCGGCTCCATACATGATGATAATGTACAACATCAGATTCGGAACTGCATATCTTCCGATCTTTCGTTCCAGTTTGTCCATCCAATTCATATTATCCTAACTCCTGTTAAAATTATTTTCACACATAGCCATTCTATCGTCTTGCTATTATTTTGTCAATCATACGCTCCCCAGCTTTCGGTAATTTTACATTTTTTACAATTTTTTTATTCGCATTTCATATTTCTTTTATGTTTCTTTTATGTTAAGAACACGATTTCTTAATTGTAATTTGGCGCAAACTGTCGTATAATATTTTAGTTATATTGGCAGATTACATTATAATAGGAAGAGATATCTGCCAAATGAATTTTAATCATATCTTTTTTAATAATAAACATTGAATAAGGAGTACATAAATTATGGTTCAAAACGACATTTACACTCTCGGTATTGACATCGGTTCTACTACAGTTAAGATTGCTGTATTAGATCAGGATAATGAAGTACTGTTCTCCGATTATGAAAGACATTTTGCCAATATCCAGGAGACTTTATCTGATCTTCTTGGTCGTGCCATTCATAAACTTGGTGCCATCCACGTCTCTCCGGTCATCACCGGATCTGGCGGACTGACACTTGCCAAACATCTGGGGGTACCTTTCGTTCAGGAAGTCATAGCCGTATCCACGGCTCTTCAGGACTACGCTCCTCAGACCGATGTAGCTATTGAGCTCGGCGGTGAAGATGCTAAAATCATTTATTTTGAAGGCGGGAATATTGAACAACGTATGAATGGTGTCTGTGCCGGTGGTACAGGTTCTTTTATTGACCAGATGGCATCTCTTCTTCAGACAGACGCTTCCGGTCTTAACGAATACGCAAAGAATTACAAAGCACTTTACACTATTGCTGCAAGATGTGGTGTATTTGCAAAGACGGATATCCAGCCACTCATCAATGACGGTGCTGCAAGAGAAGATCTGGCTGCCTCCATTTTCCAGGCAGTTGTCAACCAGACTATCAGTGGTCTTGCATGCGGTAAACCTATTCGCGGACACGTTGCATTCCTTGGCGGACCTCTGCATTTTCTCTCCGAACTGCGCAAGGCATTTATCCGTACATTGAATCTGGATGATGAGCACATCATTGCCCCGAATCATTCCCATCTGTTTGCAGCCATTGGTTCTGCCCTGAACTCAAAAAAGGATCTGGACGTACCAATCCAGGAGATGCAAAAGCGCCTGGAAGGCAAGATTAAGATGGAATTTGAAGTTGACCGTATGGAACCTTTGTTTGCAAGTGAAGCTGACTTTCAAGAGTTTAAAAAGCGGCACGACAAGGATCAGGTTCCCATCAGAGATCTGGCTACCTATAAAGGAAAAGCTTTCCTTGGTATTGATGCCGGATCTACCACTACAAAGGCAGCTCTTGTCGGCGAAGACGGAACACTTTTATATTCCTTCTATCACAACAATGACGGAGATCCGCTTGGTACAACAATTACTGCGATCAAAGATATTTACAGCAAATTACCAGAGGATGTACAGATTGTACACTCCTGCTCTACCGGATATGGAGAAGCTCTGATCAAAGCAGCCCTTCTCCTTGACGAAGGTGAAGTAGAAACTGTCTCTCATTACTATGCTGCTTCTTTCTTTGAGCCGGATGTTGACTGTATTCTGGACATCGGCGGTCAAGATATGAAGTGTATCAAGATCAAGAATCAGACCGTTGACAGTGTACAGCTCAATGAGGCCTGCTCCTCCGGCTGTGGTTCATTTATTGAGACATTTGCAAAATCACTGAATTATTCTGTTGAAGATTTTGCCCACGAAGCTTTATTTGCAAGAAATCCAATCGACCTTGGAACACGTTGTACTGTATTTATGAACTCCAAGGTTAAACAGGCACAAAAAGAAGGTGCTGAGGTTGCTGATATCTCCGCAGGACTTGCATATTCTGTTATTAAGAATGCGTTATTCAAGGTCATCAAAGTTTCTGACGCATCGGAACTTGGAAAACATATCGTAGTTCAAGGTGGAACATTCTACAACAATGCTGTCCTTCGAAGTTTTGAGAAAATCGCAGGATGTGAGGCTATCCGTCCGGATATTGCCGGAATTATGGGCGCATTTGGTGCAGCTCTCATTGCACGTGAACGTTATGTAGAATGCGAAGGCACGACTATGCTCTCTATTGAGGACATTGAGGCCATGGAATATTCTACAACTATGACAAAATGTAAAGGCTGTACAAATAACTGTCGTCTGACGATTAATCATTTCAGCGGCGGACGTAAGTTCATTACCGGAAATCGATGCGAACGCGGACTCGGAAAAACAAAATCCGAGAATAAGCTGCCAAATTTATTTGAATACAAATTAAAACGTTATTTTGATTATGAACCATTGCCGGAAGGATCTGCAAAACGCGGTGTAATCGGAATCCCCCGTGTATTAAATATATACGAAAACTATCCGTTCTGGTTCACATTTTTCAATCAGCTTGGATTCTCTGTCAAACTCTCTCCTGCTTCTACAAGAAGCATTTATGAACTCGGTATTGAGTCCATTCCAAGTGAGTCTGAATGCTACCCGGCAAAACTGGCTCACGGACATGTACAATGGCTGATCAACGAAGGTGTGAAACACATTTTCTACCCAAGCATTCCTTACGAGCGCAATGAATTTGCAGACTCTGACAACCATTACAACTGCCCGATTGTTACTTCTTATCCGGAAAATATCAAGAATAACATTGATGCCATTGTAAATGGAGAAGTTGATTTTATGCACCCATTCCTCTCTTTTGCCAGCGAGGATACGATCTCCTATCGCCTGGTGGAAGAACTTGGAAAGAAATTTGATATTTCCGATCAGGAGATTCACTCTGCCGTCCATGCAGCATGGGAAGAACTTGCAGCATGCCGTGAAGATATGCGTCGAAAAGGGGAGGAAGTTATCAAATTCCTGGATGAGACCGGAAACAGAGGTATTGTACTGGCAGGACGTCCATATCACATTGACCCGGAGGTTAACCATGGCATTCCAGAACTGATCAATTCTTATAATATTGCTGTGCTGACTGAGGATTCCATCTCCCACTTAAATCCAGCTGAGCACCCACTCAACGTGATGGATCAGTGGATGTACCATTCCCGTCTGTATGCAGCGGCAAACTATGTAAAAACAAAAGACAATCTGGATCTGATCCAGCTCAACTCTTTCGGTTGCGGACTGGATGCGGTCACAACCGATCAGGTTGCGGATATTTTAAATAATTCAGATAAGATCTATACATCTCTGAAGATTGATGAAGTCAACAACTTAGGTGCTGCAAGGATCCGTGTCCGCTCTCTTCTGGCTGCCATCCGCGTCAGAGAACAGCGAAATGACAAACGTACGATTCATTCCGCAGCTATTGAAAAAGTATCTTTCACAAAGGAAATGCGCGAGAATTACACGATTCTCTGCCCACAGATGTCACCGATCCACTTTGAACTGATGGAGTCTGCATTTAAAGCTTCCGGATACAACATCGAAGTCCTTCCAAATGACAACAAACAGGCAGTAGATGTGGGGCTTAAATACGTTAACAATGATGCATGTTACCCGTCCCTTATGGTTGTCGGACAAATCATGGAGGCCATCCTTTCCGGCAAATATGATACACACAAGATTGCTGTCATCATCAGCCAGACCGGTGGTGGCTGCCGTGCTTCCAATTATATCGGATTTATCCGCCGTGCCCTAAAAAAAGCCGGTTACGAATATATTCCGGTTATTTCCATTAACTTAAGCGGACTGGAAGAAAATCCTGGATTTAAGATCACACCCGCTCTCGTACTTCGTGGTATTTACAGCGTAGTATTTGGTGATATCTTTATGAAATGTGTGTATCGTTTAAGACCATACGAAGCTGTTGCGGGATCTGTGAATGCAATGCATAGAAAATGGGTGGAAGTATGTAAAGAATTTGTCTCTTCCGGCTATCCTTCCAGACGAAAATTCAAGAAGTTATGCCGGCAGATTATCGAAGACTTTGACAATAATATCGAACTTTTAGATGTTAAAAAACCACGCGTCGGCGTTGTCGGTGAGATTCTTGTCAAATTCCTTCCGGCAGCTAATAATCATCTGGTCGATCTGCTGGAAAGCGAAGGGGCTGAAGCTGTTGTTCCAGATCTTCTGGACTTCCTGCAGTACTGCTTCTACAATCAGAACTTTAAAGTAGAAAAGCTTGGATTTGCAAAATCAAAAGCAACTATTGCAAATTGGGGCATCAAGGTCATAGACTGGTTCCGCGCTCCGGCTACCGAAGCATTTAAGAAGAGCAAACATTTTAACCCGCCTGCAGATATCCGTGATCTCGGAAAGATGGCTTCTGACATTGTATCTCTTGGAAATCAGACTGGTGAAGGCTGGTTCCTGACCGGCGAAATGTTAGAGCTGATCCACAGCGGTGCACCAAATATCGTGTGTACACAGCCATTTGCCTGCCTGCCAAACCATGTAGTAGGCAAGGGTGTTATTAAAGAGTTACGAAGACGCTACCCACAGTCAAATATCGTAGCGATCGACTTTGATCCGGGCGCAAGTGAAGTAAATCAGTTGAATCGAATTAAACTGATGCTTTCCACAGCAAACAAGAATTTAGAGGCGTAATTTATAATTTGTAGTGATACATAAAAAAGAATCCAGCTAGATGTGTTCCTGACACGAATGATTTCTGACATCTGCTGCGTCGTTTATTTCTCATATATTTTACAAACTCGTCCGTATGGACTCAGACAATGTAAAATATATGAGACTATACTCGCAGATGTATCAGAAATCACTCTACCGTCAGATAACATCACCTTGCTGGATTCTTTTTATTCACTAATATCACTACACTTTATAATTCCTTCGAAAAGCGAAAATCACCTTATAATTTTGTTCAAAATATAGAAAATCCAGGAAAATTATTATTTGGAGAAAGGTACTCTGGAGCGGTCGGTACTTAGGCGGTGTTTTTTAGCGCCTTATGTACCGCTACCAGCGGAAGGTAGCGCGAGCGTGCCTTTGACAAATAATAATTTTCTCTGGATTAATATTGGCGAATAAATTTTTATACGAATTGTAAAATGTCTTCTACATTTTCACGAATGTAATCCGCTCCGGCTTCTTCAAATTCTTTGCGGCTTCCAAATCCGTAGAGAATGCCGAGACAGTCAAGTCCATTTTCATGGGCGCCGATGACATCGTGTTCGCGGTCACCGATCATAAGTACTTTAGACTTGTCTGTAATATCATTTTTCTCAAGAGCATAGGTAATGACCTGAGCTTTTGTTCCTCTTCCACCGTCCATCTCCATACCTGCAACGCATGCAAAGTATTTAGTCAGATGAAAATGATCAATAATAATCTTTGCATATTTCTCCGGTTTTGATGTTGCAACAATTGCCTGTTTTCCGGCTTCATTTATCTTCTTTAAAACTTCTTCTAATCCATCATAAACACGATTCTCATAGATGCCTTTATCATGATAATATTCCCGGTAATACTTTACTCCATCCAGACTCTGCTCTTTTGTAAAACCGTAAAATTTCTCAAAGGACTCTGTAAGCGGCGGACCGATAAATTTATATAATTTTGTCCGGTCTGTCTCTTCGATGCCGAACTTTTTCAATGCATACATGACTGAATTGGTGATTCCAAGAGCAGAATCTGTGATAGTTCCGTCCAGATCAAATAATAATATCTCATATTTTTTGCTCATATTCCTGTACTCCTGTTATTTATACTTCTCTACAACATGCAAAGCTGATGTACTGCCCACAAGAAAAGAAGATGCGTCGGATAGTATATGTAAAAGAACCATTTTGACGCTTTCCCTGCATGATTAGATTTCTTTCCATTGTAGCAGAATAAAATGATGATTCCTGCCACAACCGGTCCGATACCTGAACACAATGCATGAATCAGCGCACTGCCCGTACTCATACTCTCTAAATTTGACAAATAATTAAATCCTGCAAATAAACATGCTCCTATTCCAAATGATATTGCTGTTTTTATTCGATTTCCTTTACTTTTTGCAAATAAAATTGTAAAAACAGGAGCCAGTAATGCCCAGTCTGAATACAGGGATACAAAGATTAAAATTAATATTACAATCCATTTTTCCCATTTTAAAGTGGACATTTCCATAACCTTAAGAATCAGGAAACACAAAAATAAGGTACACAGCATATTCATCTGGACCATGCCAAATGCCAGACAAAATGGTATGAATGATATCACACCGAACAGCAGCAGCCGCTCCCCATATTTTTTCTTATCATGGCTATAACCGTAACCTTCCACCAGAAAGTAGCACATCGTAATTGCAGTAAAATACCCAATGTCGATCATAACCTCAAATAGTAACGTTCCCGGTGTCAGAAATATATTTGCAATATGGTTGCATGTCATGGTAATGATTGCAAGAAATTTAATTTGATCTCGATTCATGTTCTGCCCCTTACAATTTTTCACCGACTATTTCACTAAAAGACTCTTTCCGGTCATCTCTGCTGGCTGTTTCATTCCCATTAATTCAATCAATGTCGGAGCAATATCTGCAAGGCATCCGCCTTCTCTTAATTTATATGCAGGATCTGCATTTACAAGAATAAATGGAACCGGATTTGTTGTATGAGCAGTGAATGGTTCGCCTGACTCATAGTCGATCAACTGTTCTGCATTTCCATGGTCTGCACAGATAAACATCTGTCCATCTACCTTCTTAATTGCTTCAACTGTTTTTCCTACACACTCATCAACCGCCTCAATAGCCTTGATTGCAGCTCCTTCTACGCCAGTATGTCCGACCATATCCGGGTTTGCAAAGTTGATGATAATCACATCATATTTATCAGATTCAATTGCTTCAACTAATTTGTCACATACTTCATAAGCACTCATTTCCGGTTTCAGATCATAAGTTGCCACCTTCGGAGATTTCACAAGGATTCTATCCTCGCCCTCATTCGGCTCCTCAACTCCACCGTTAAAGAAGAATGTCACATGTGCATATTTCTCTGTCTCGGCGATACGTGCCTGTTTAAGTCCATTCTTTGCAAGGAATTCACCAAATGTATTGGTAATCTTTTCTTTTACAAATGCCACAAGTTTATTTTCAATTGTCACGTCGTACTCTGTAAAGCATACGAATGTTGTCTTAATTCTCTCGCCTCTGTCAAAGCCTTCAAATTTATCATCGCAAAATGTTCTTGTAATTTCTCTCGCACGGTCTGGACGGAAATTAAAGAAGATGATGGAATCATTTTCTTTGACTGTTGCAAGCGCAGCTCCATCTTTTTCAACAACTGTTGGCAGAACAAACTCATCTGTTGTATCTTTATCATAAGATGCCTGGATTCCGGCTGGTCCGCTTGTTGCCTTTTCGCCTTCTCCGTATGCAATTGCACGGTATGCCTTTTCTACACGATCCCAGCGATTATCACGATCCATCGCATAATACCGTCCCATAACAGACGCTACTTCACCAACACCTATTTCTTTCATCTTAGCTTCTAACTGCTCTACATACTCTTTTCCTGATGCCGGTGGTGTATCACGTCCATCCAGGAAGCAGTGTACATAAACTTTCTTAAGTCCCTGTCTTTTTGCCAACTCAAGAAGTCCGAAAATATGCTCAATATGGCTGTGTACTCCTCCATCTGATACAAGTCCCATCAAATGAAGTGCAGAATCATTTTTCTTTACATTTTCACACGCAGCAAGCAGTGCTTTGTTCTCAAAGAAATCTCCATCCTGAATAGATTTTGTGATTTTTGTCAATTCCTGGTACACAATACGTCCGGCCCCCATATTCAGATGTCCGACTTCAGAGTTTCCCATCTGTCCATCCGGAAGTCCGACAGCTAGTCCGCTTGCATATCCTTTTACAAATGGATACTCTGCCATTAACTTATCCACAACCGGAGTCTTTGCTTCAGCTACAGCATTTCCTTTCTGATTATTATTTAAACCATAACCATCTAAAATCATAAGAACTGTTGGTCTCTTGCTCATTATTCTTCTCCTTCTTTCTTCATAAGTCTGTCAAGCCATGTATCAACAAGCGAAATCCAGCTTGTACATTCCTCCTGTACACCCCTGCCATCCAGACATTCTACCAGTTCATTGGCAAGGCTGAGTCCATGAATCCCTTCCGGATACACATGCAGCTCCACCGGAATGCCTGCTTTCCATAATGCCATGGCAAGCAGCAGAGAATTCGGCAGCGGTACTGTCTGATCTGTTGCTGTATGCCAGATAAAACAAGGCGGCATGGAATCTGTAATCTGATGATCCAAAGATAAGTTCCAAGCCTCTTCCTCTACTATATCTCCAAGAAGATTCTGGAAGCTTGGCGTATGCGCATATTTCGGATCCGATGTGATAACCGGATAACAAAGGATCAAGCCTCTTGGCTTTAACATCTCTCTTTGCATACCACTTTTCTCCGCCAAAAACTCGCGTTTCCAAAATGCACAGTAATTAGCCGCCAGATGTCCTCCTGCTGAAGCTCCCGCCAGTACAATTTTCTTTGTGTCAATATACCATTCTTTTGCATGTTCATGAATCTGTCTGACACTCTCTGTCACTTCCAAAAGCTGTGTCGGATAAAATGCCTCCGGTGACACAGAATACTGTAACACACATGCATGATAGCCCAGACTCAAAAAATGCATGGCAAGAGGTTCTCCTTCTCGGTAACTGACTTTGTGGTATCCGCCGCCCGGACAAATCAGAATGATCGGCCGTTTCTGGATCTTCATCTCGTTCGGAAGTGTATCCAGTATATAAAACTGTGCTCGGCTCGTCTTATCAGAACCTTCCACTTGAATTGGTATTTCTTTATATATCATAATACTATCCTCTAGCGCTGTTTATTTTCGTAAACTGATCATACCTTAAGACTCTTTGACGAGTCAGGGTAAAAATCGCAGGAAGTGTCTGCCGCCCCCTGCGATTCAAAATCTTACTTGTAATTTACAATTTTTCCGAAATCTGCTTTCAGAGATGCTCCACCTACAAGTCCTCCATCGATATCAGCCTGTGCGAACAATTCTGCTGCATTTCCAGCATTTACAGATCCGCCATACTGAATACGGATAGCTTCTGCTGTTGCCTCATCATAGATTTCAGCGATACATGCACGAATACCTGCGCATACTTCTTCAGCCTGCTCGGTTGTTGCTGTCTTACCTGTTCCAATTGCCCAGATTGGCTCGTAAGCGATAACTGCTGTTTTTGCCTGATCTGCTGTCACATTCTGGAATCCGACTTTCACCTGCTGGCGGATGAAATCCATTGTCACACCCTGCTCTCTCTGCTCCAGTGTCTCACCACAGCACATAATTGGTGTAATACCATGTTCAAATGCTTTCAGGATTTTCTTATTGACATCAGCATTTGTTTCACCAAAATACTCTCTTCTCTCAGAATGTCCAAGAACAACATATTTGACACCTGCATCTACTAACATAGCTGGTGAAATCTCGCCTGTGTAAGCCCCGCTCTCTTCAAAATACATATTCTCAGCGCCAACCTGAATGTTGGTCCCTTTTACTGCCTCAGCAACTGGAATAATATCAATTGCTGGTACACAGAACACTACATCTACTTCGTCATTTGCAACTAAAGGTTTTAACTCATTTACAAGAGCAACTGCCTCGCTTGGAGTTTTATTCATCTTCCAGTTACCTGCAACAATTTTTCTTCTTGCCATGATTTTATCTCCTAATTTAAATTTTATTGTTCAGCATTTTTCTGAAATTAATCAAAGAAAAACATTAGATACGAGTGTATACTTGGTTTTCGTCACCTATTTATCGTTAGCAGCTGCAACACCCGGTAATTCTTTTCCTTCCAGGAATTCCAGAGAAGCTCCGCCACCTGTGGAAATGTGTGTCATCTTGTCGCCATATCCAAGCTGGTTCACTGCTGCTGCGGAATCTCCACCACCGATGATTGTAACTGCATCTGTATCAACAAGTGCTTTTGCAACTGCCTCTGTTCCATGTGCGAAGTTCGGCATCTCGAAGCAGCCCATTGGTCCGTTCCATACAACTGTCTTAGCATCTTTTACTGCGTCACAGAAAATTTTCTCTGTCTCAGGTCCAATATCAAGTCCCTGCCATCCGTCCGGAATCTCACCGCTTTTTACAACTTTTTTATTTGCTCCATTGGAGAAATCATCTGCAATAACTGTATCTACAGGAAGAAGAAGTTTTACACCTTTCTCCTGTGCTTTCTTTAACATGTCAAGTGCATACTGGCAGTAGTCAGCCTCAAGAAGTGAATTTCCAACTGTACCGCCCTGAGCTTTACTGAATGTGTAAGACATACCACCACCAATGATCAGTGTGTCAACTTTATCGATCAAGTTCTCAATTACAGAAATCTTGCTAGATACCTTTGCTCCACCGAGGATTGCTACGAAAGGTCTCTCCGGGTTGTTTACTGCATTTCCAAGGAAATCGATCTCTTTCTGCATTAAATATCCTACAACTGCTGTGTCCACATATTTTGTAACACCTACGTTAGAACAGTGTGCACGGTGTGCTGTGCCAAATGCATCATTTACAAATACGTCGCAAAGAGAAGCAAGGTCTTTGCTGAAAGCATCTTCATTCTTTGTCTCTTCTGCTCTGTAACGTGTATTCTCAAGTAAGATGACATCTCCATCTTTCATATTGGCTACTGCTGCTTTTGCGTTAGCTCCTACAACCTCAGGATCTGCTGCAAATTTTACTTCCTGTCCAAGAAGCTCTGAGAGACGTACTGCAACTGGTGCAAGAGATAACTCCGGTACTGGCTGTCCCTTCGGTTTTCCAAGGTGTGAGCAAAGGATGATCTTTCCTCCGTCAGCAATCAGCTTTTTAATTGTAGGAAGCGCTGCAACAAGACGGTTCTCATCTGTGATCTTTCCGTCAATAAGCGGTACGTTGAAATCACATCTTACAAGAACCTTTTTTCCTTTTACATTGATATCGTCTACAGATTTTTTATTTAACATAACATTCTCTCCATTCTCAAAATGAATATGCTCTGGCTTGTCCTGTCAGAGGCTTTTCTGCAACAAAATTATATTTCTATTACAGAAAAAGGATCCGGTCCATATTAGACCGGACCCTTTGTGAGTCTTTATGAAATACTCGAAATCTTATGCAAGCTCTGAGAAGTATTTGATTGTTCTTACCATCTGGCTTGTGTAAGAATTCTCGTTGTCATACCAGGAAACAACCTGAACCTGTGTTGTTCCGTTGTCAAGTGGCATAACCATTGTCTGTGTTGCATCGAACAGTGAACCATATCTCATTCCAACGATATCACTGGATACGATCTCATCTGTGTTGTATCCGAATGACTCATTAGAAGCTGCTTTCATAGCCTCATTGATCTGCTCTACTGTTACGTTACCCTCTACAACTGCTGTAAGGATTGTTGTTGATCCTGTAGGTGTTGGTACACGCTGTGCAGAACCGATGAGTTTTCCATTCAGCTCTGGAATAACAAGACCGATTGCTTTTGCAGCACCTGTGCTGTTTGGTACGATATTAACTGCTGCTGCACGAGATCTTCTTAAATCACCTTTTCTCTGTGGTCCATCAAGAGTCATCTGATCTCCTGTGTAAGCATGGATTGTGCTCATGATACCAGATTTGATCGGTGCAAGATCATTCAGTGCCTTAGCCATAGGTGCAAGACAGTTTGTTGTACAAGAAGCTGCAGAAATAACTGTATCCTCTGGTTTTAACTCATTGTGGTTTACATTATATACGATTGTTGGCAGGTCTTTTCCAGCTGGTGCGGAAATAACAACTTTTCTAGCTCCTGCTTTGATATGTGCCATGGATTTTTCTTTAGATGTATAGAATCCTGTACACTCCAGAACAACGTCTACACCGATTTCTCCCCATGGAAGTTCCTCAGCATTAGCTTTTGCGTAGATTTTGATCTCTTTTCCGTCAACAATGATAGAATCCTCTGTAGCCTCTACCTTATCAGCTAAAGCATATCTTCCCTGAGAAGAATCATACTTTAACAGGTGTGCAAGCATCTTAGGAGATGTCAGGTCGTTGATTGCAACTACCTCATATCCCTCTGCTCCAAACATCTGTCTGAAAGCTAAACGTCCAATACGTCCAAAACCATTAATCGCTACTTTTACTGCCATGATTAATTCCTCCTAAAGTTTTAAATTTAGTTCTTTGCATTTTATGCTGATATCTTCAACAAAAGTTTGTTAAAGATTCATCAACCTCTTTCATTGTACTAAAGAAAGTACAAAAATTCAAGTCTCTTTTCGAATTCTATCGAAGTGTCAAAAAAATCGGCTTTCTTTCCTTAAATTCTGTATAATATTTAAAATTACACCCTTTTAAAATGTCACACGCCTTGTCAAATTCCCATGCAATATGCTCTGGCCGGTGTCCATCTGCACCAACTGTAACAATTTCGCCTCCAAGCTCTCTGTAACGCTTCAGAATATCCGGATGCGGATGTGCAAAGGGCAGTCCATATTTGAGTCCTGCCATATTAAGCTCAAGTCCTTTGCCATGTTCGATCAGTTCTCTTAAAAGAGCGTCGATCTCATCTGCAAACATCTTATAAGAATATTCTTTTTCTTTGTTCTTACCATATCTTACCACATAATCCAGATGTCCCATAACATCAAAATCATGAAAATGTCTGATATCCTCCAGACTCTCCTCAAAGGTCATCCTGTATACTTGTGCATCAGTCTTTCCTTCAAACAGCTTTTCGGATGCCGGGTCTACGCCGTGAACCGAGTGGACCGATCCAATCACCATATCAAATGGATACTTTGGAACGAACCTGCTGTAATATTCTGCAAGATGCGGTCTGAGACCAAGTTCGACCCCTATCCGGACCTCTATCTGATCCCGATATTGTTCCCTTAGCCTTGTCATAGTTGTAAAATATTCATCTACATCAAAAATCTGCTCTCCCTCGCCCCACTGATCGTCATCTTTGTCATAATGATCTGTAAAGCAGATGGCTTTTAAACCCTTCTGGATGGAAGCTTCTATCATTTTCTTTGGACAGACCTCTGCATCATAAGAAAAGCTGCTGTGCATATGTGCATCTGTTTTCATAGAATCGTTCCTCCTCCAAGAACATATTCTCCATCATAAAGCACCAGTGCCTGTCCCGGTGTGATCGCACGTACCGGTTCATCGAATGTACATAAAATTTCGTCTTCACCTGTACGTTCGACTGTACACCATGCGCCTTTATGATTATAGCGGATCTTTCCCCACGCACGCTTCTTCCCATCAATGTCAGCAACCGACATGAAATTCACATGATTAGCACGTACATATCTGGACATGGATTCTTCATTGGTTCCCACAACTACTTCATTTGTCTCTGGACGAATTTCCAGTACAAATGCCGGATGTCCTAGAGATAATCCAAGACCCTTTCTCTGCCCCACTGTATAATGTATGATTCCTTTATGCTGTCCTACAATCGTTCCATCGGAAGTCACGAAGTTTCCCGGCCGGATTGAACCTGCCGCAATGTTTTCTTCTATATATGTGGCATAGTCTCCATCCGAAACAAAACATATATCCTGACTGTCTGGTTTATGAGCAACCAGAAGTCCGATATTCTCAGCCATCTTACGTACTTCGTCTTTGCTATACTTTCCAACTGGCATCAGTGTTTTACTAAGCTGATCCTGTGTCAGATTATATAGCGCATAAGTCTGATCCTTCACACTTGTCACGGAAGTCTTAATGGAATACCTTCCACTAGGAAGCTGTTCTACCTGTGCATAATGACCGGTTGCAATATAATCTGCACCAATCTCCATCGCTCTTGTAAGCAGAGACTCCCATTTTACATAACGGTTACAGGCAATACATGGATTCGGTGTCCTTCCATGCAAATAGTCATCGATAAAATAATCGATGACATATTTTTTAAATTCATTTTTAAAGTTCATAACATAATAAGGAATGCCCAGACGGGCAGCTACCCGTCTTGCATCTTCCACAGCGGAAAGTCCACAGCATCCGCCTTCTTCCTGCTGCTTGAATTCATCTTCATCCTGCCAGATCTGCATGGTCACACCGATCACATCATATCCCTGCTCCTTTAAAAGCCAGGCAGCCACCGATGAATCCACACCACCGGACATTCCTACTACTACTTTTTTCTTCTCCATCACATCTACCTTTGCGATTTAATACTCTTCTGCCTCATCCTCTTCACCTTCGTGAATATCTGATTTCGGTTTCTGGAGTCCTTCAATTGTAATACCGTTCTTCTGTGCATAGTCCCACAGTGCTGCATGGATTGCTTCCTCTGCAAGAAGGGAACAGTGTACCTTTACCGGCGGAAGTCCGTCAAGTGCTTCCATAACCGCTTTATTCGTAACCTCCATCGCTTCCTGAACCGTCTTTCCTTTTACCATCTCAGTTGCCATACTGCTTGTTGCAACTGCAGCTCCGCATCCAAATGTCTTGAATTTTACATCTTTAATGATCTGGTTCTCGTCGATGTCCAGATAAATTCTCATAATATCTCCACATTTTGCATTTCCAACAGTTCCTACTCCACTGGCATCCTCAATCTCTCCTACATTTCTTGGATGTTCAAAGTGATCCATTACTTTTGCTGAATACATTTATATTTCCTCCTGACGTTTGTGATTTATTATCTATTTTTGTTTTTTTAAGAAGTCCTCATAAAGTGGTGACATCTGACGGATATAAGCCACGATTTCTTTCAGACTGTCTACAACGTAGTCGATATCTTCTTTTGTGATTTCCTCATTCAAAGTCAGTCTGAGTGATCCGTGTGCGATCTCGTGAGGCAGTCCGATTGCCAGAAGTACATGGGACGGATCTAAAGATCCTGATGTACATGCAGATCCGCTGGAACCACAGATTCCTTTCATATCCAATCTGATCAGAAGTGACTCTCCTTCGATGAACTGGAAGCTGAAGTTTGCGTTGTTCGGAAGTCTCTTTGTCGGATGTCCGTTCAGTCTTGTATACGGTATCTCATCCAAAACACGTTTAATCAGATAATCACGTACTTCTGTTTCTTTCTTTGTACGTTCTTGCATCGTGCGGATCGCACGCTCAGTTGCTGTTCCGATTCCCACGATTCCCGGTACATTTTCTGTTCCGGCACGACGTTTTCTCTCCTGAGCTCCGCCATGAACGAATGAGCGGAGCTTAACCCCTTTACGGATGTAAAGAAATCCAATTCCCTTAGGTCCGTTTAATTTGTGACCACTGGCACTCAACATATCAATATGACATTCGTCAACATTGATTGGAACCTGTCCAAATGCCTGTACTGCATCTGTGTGGAATAGTATACCATGCTCATGAGCAATCTCACCAATCTCTTTGATTGGCTGGATCGTACCAATCTCGTTATTTGCAAACATCACAGAAATCAGGATTGTGTCCGGACGTATTGCTGCTTTCAGGTCATCTAATTTCACTACACCATATTCATCTACATCCAGATAAGTTACTTCGTATCCTCTCTTTTCAAGATACTCGGCACTATGAAGAATTGCATGGTGTTCAATCTTTGTTGTGATGATGTGTTTTCCTTTATTTCCATAAGCCTCTGCAGTTGCTTTCAATGCCCAGTTATCAGACTCTGAACCACCTGCTGTAAAGTAAATTTCTTCTGTTTTGGCACCGAGCGCATTTGCAATGATTTCTCTCTGCTGTGTGATCACTTCTTTATTCTGTGCCGCAAAGCTATATACGCTGGAAGGATTTCCATAGTATTCTGTAAAATAAGGAAGCATAGCCTCTACAACCTCTGGAGCTGTCTTTGTTGTTGCCGCATTATCAAGATAAATTAATTTAGACATCTTACATTACCCTTCTTTCTCTATTGTTGACTGCATTCTCCGTGGATAACACCCTCCGGATTCAGTTCTTTGCTTTCTTTTACAAGCTCATCCAGCTTGATTTCATTTACGGTTTTATTAATACTGTCGTTGATTTTCTGCCATACATACTTTGTGACACATTCATCTGAAGCCATACACCCTTCTTCTGAATAAAATGCTGCGCATCTTACTGGTTCCAGATTGCCTTCCAGGGCACGCAGTACATCACCTACCGATATTTCTGACGCATCACGGGCAAGCACATATCCTCCGGACGCTCCCCGGATACTTTTTACAAGCCCTGCTTTTTTCAGTAATGCAAAAAGCTGTTCCAGATATCGCTCAGACAATTTTTGTCTCGTGGCTATGCAGCCGATGGATACCGGTTCTTTCTCGCTAAATCTCGCCAAATCGATAATGGCTCGCAGACCATACTTTCCTTTTGTCGACAGTTTCAATATTTTCACCTTCTTTTCCAATCCCTAGCAAAATACTGGGGATTTACTTTAAGTAGAATATCACCCATTTTCCGTTCTGTCAAGCTTTTCCTACGAATATAATAAAGAAATAAAGGCATCTTTTGAGGTACTTTCATGGAGTTACACAATCCACTTATCAAAGGAACATTTATTTTAACCGTTACAGGGCTGCTCACCAGATTTATGGGGTTTTTTTATCGCATTTTCCTAAGCCATACATTTGGAGCGGTTCAGGTCGGACTTTACCAGCTTATTTTTCCCATTTATGCTCTTGGCTATTCCGCAACTTGTGCCGGAATTCAGACGATTCTCTCCCGCAGTGTTGCCAGCCGTCTTGTTCAGGGCAGAAAAAAAGAAGCCCGCCAGCTTCTCTATACCGGACTTCTCATCACGTTGTCCGTCTCCTGCTGTTTTACAATTTTTCTGCAAAAATTCGCGCCATTTTTGGCTGGCTCTGTACTTGGCGACCGAAGATGTGAACATCTTCTGATCCTGCTTTCTTACGTTTTTCCTTTCAGTGCTATACATAGCTGTATTACCGGATACTGCCTCGGCCTAAAAGACACCAAAATTCCTTCATCCTCTCAATTATTAGAACAAACTGTACGTATTTTCAGTGTTCTCGTTATTTGTCAGTTTTTAAACCACACCGAAGGATCTTCCGGCATCTGGATTGCTGTTCTGGGGTTGATATTCGGTGAAATATCTTCTGCCCTTTATAGTCTAAAATGGGTTCGTAATAAACCTGGGCTTCATTTTCTTATTCCGCCTTTTCTTTCCTTACAGCAAATGTTTTCCGATGCAAAAGAGCTTATAAAACTGTCTCTTCCCCTTACCGGTAATCGTATACTTTTAAATATACTGCAAAGTATCGAAGCAGTCTCTATCCCTGCTTCTTTACTAATTTACGGGCTTTCCACCTCAGATGCCCTGAGTACTTATGGTGTCCTGACAGGCATGGCTCTTCCTTGTATCCTGTTTCCATCCGCTCTTACTAATTCTGCTTCCACAATGCTCTTACCTGTCATCACAGAAGCCCAGACTCAAAAAAACGTACAACGTATAAAGAAAATGATTCGAAGTTCCCTCTGTGGTTGCATTTTTCTTGGAACTGGATGCCTGGCCGGATTCTTTCTACTTGGTCCCGTATTAGGAAGACTGCTCTTCCATAGCTCTCTTGCCGGAGAGTTCATACGCACCCTTTCCTGGATGTGTCCATTTTTATACGCCAACAGTGCACTCATCAGCATTATCCATGGTCTCGGAAAAACTGGCATTTCTTTCTTGCTAAATACGCTAAGTCTTTTCATTCGAATCATTGGTGTCTTATATTTTACAGCATATTGGGGAATCCCGGGATACCTGCATTGCCTCCTGGCAAGCCAGATATTCCTTTTCGTAACCGGGATTTTGTATATAAGCTATCATTTACGCCAGATGCTTTTGAGCTCTCATTACAACACATAAAAGAATGTTAGTTTTTATAATGTTCTCAAAAACATTTTCAACAATACCGGATTGACCAGACACTCTAATGCAATTCCCATAGTAAGAAATAATACAAAACTTAACGTCTTCGTAGAATTCCATTCGCTCACCGGATATCGGAATAAATATAGTAAAAGCATTGCATAAGCGGGTATATAGCACAAAAAATGCGGAAGCATACTTATAACACATAATATCAATCCTTTGACTCCCAGCATAAGAAGTGCCGATGTCAGAATCATGCCACTTGCCAGTCCAGCCCATAAAAGAAACAGATAAGCTGCTATTTTCCGGAACTTTGTCCCACCAAGTATTGCAAGTCCGCCTGCCGGAAGCAGGCGTATCTGCGCTACATACCACATATAATCAAAAGATTTCAAATCATAGCCAAGATACTGGCTTCTGAACCACTCGCTCCAGATTCCCACATCTACAACATACCTGGTCGAAGCAACATTCAAATATATGATTCCAAGAAAAAAGCCCAGCATATAAATCAGAATAGGATACCTTTGCCTTCTTTGTATCTTCACACACGCAACCTCCGTTCAGATACTTTTGCATGTAGTCTCCCTCTATTTATATGCCCGGACTTCCTATATATTCTTATTTACTTGTTGTGATTCTTCTTTGTTCAAAAATCTGCTTTTCCATCTCATGTAAACACTGATGTCTGCAGATTGCTATTTTCCATATTTGTCCGCATATGCGAGAAGTGCTGCCACCGTCTTGGAATCTTCAATCTCACCGGAATAAATCTTTTTTCTCAATTCATCAATGGTGTAAGCTCCTACATTGATAAATTCATCCTCGTCCAGATGCTGGTGTGACGGAATCAGATTTTTCGCAACGTAAATATCAATCTTCTCATCGCAAAATGCCACTGTTGTCCGAAGTGTAATCAACCATTCAAGATCCTCTGAACGATATCCCGTCTCCTCCTCCAGTTCTCTGGAAGCACATTCAATTCCAGGCTCTCCCGGCGCATCCAGTTTCCCTGCCGGAATTTCAAGCGTATCTCGCTCCAACGCATTACGATACTGGGTAACCATGAGAATTTTTCCATCATCCATGACCGGAACAACTGCGGCTGCCCCGTCATGATGGATAAAATCCCATTCTGCCGTGTTACCATTTGCAAATTTCATATGGTCTTTATAAACTTTTATGACTGTTCCTTCATATGCCAGATCTCTTCCGACACGCTTCACTTCTTCGCTCATAATTCAGCCACCTTTCTTATATAGATGATACAAATGCTTCCATCATATTCATTTTCTTCTTGAGAGCTTTTTCTGTCATACCTTCATAAGTGAACCACAGCAGTTGGTCTTTTTCTACGTCCGGTGTCACAGCCGTCATATATTCCTCTGTCAGAATCTTCGCAGCATTTGCCGTATTTCCAATCAGAACTCCATTGTACATCTTCTCATCCACTTTTGTAAAATCGATGCAGACTGCCCCATCTTTTTCCTCCGTTGCCAGCGTCACAAGCGGCATCTCTTCGATTCTCTGTACGATATATTCTTTAAAATCCATCACATACATCTCCTTTTATTTACTATCAACCATAATTGTAGCATTTTAGGACTATTATAGCAATTTCTTATTATACAAAAAAGGAACCATCACCATAAGCTTTTATGCTTTATATGTGATGATTCCTTATCATTTATCTTCTACTTGGCATAATCTGTAACTCTTGATTCACGAATTACATTTACCTTAATCTGACCTGGATATTCAAGTTCAAATTCAACCTGTTTCGCAATATCTCTAGCCAGCAATACCATGTCTGCATCAGATACTTGTTCTGGAACTACCATGATACGAATCTCTCTACCTGCTTGAATTGCAAAAGATTTCTCAACGCCTTTAAACTGATTGGCGATATCTTCTAATTGTTTTAACCTGTTTGTGTATGTTTCTAATGTTTCTCTTCTTGCACCCGGTCTTGCTGCAGAAATCGTATCAGCAGCCTGTACAACACATGCAATCAGGGATTCCGGCTCTACATCGCCGTGATGGGCTTCAACCGCATTGATAACGGTTGCTGACTCTTTGTATTTTCTGCAAAGGTCAACACCGATCTGGATATGTGATCCTTCCACATCATGATCGATTGATTTACCGATATCATGTAAAAGTCCGGCTCTCTTAGCCACTCTGACATCGAGACCGATTTCTCCAGCAAGAAGTCCGGATAACTGTGCCACTTCAATAGAATGCTTCAATGCATTCTGTCCATAGCTTGTTCTGAACTTCATTCTACCAAGAAGCTTGATAAGCTCTGGATGAATTCCATGAACACCAACTTCAAGTGCAGCTGACTCTCCTTCCTCGCGAATCATAGAATCGACTTCTTTCTGCGCTTTTTCTACCATCTCTTCGATTCTTGCCGGATGAATACGTCCGTCAACGATCAGCTTCTCAAGCGCAATTCTCGCAACTTCACGTCTGATTGGATCAAAGCCTGATAATACAACAGCTTCCGGGGTATCATCGATAATCAGTTCCACACCTGTCAGTGTCTCCAAAGTACGGATATTACGTCCTTCTCTACCAATAATTCTTCCCTTCATCTCATCATTCGGAAGCTGAACTACAGAAATCGTAGTCTCAGCTACATGATCTGCTGCACATCTCTGGATAGCAGTAACAACACATTCCTTTGCCTTCTTATCTGCTTCTTCCTTTGCCTGCGCTTCCATCTCTTTGATCATCTTCGCAGTATCATGTTTCACATCTTCTTCAACAGTTTTTAACAAATATTCTTTTGCCTGTTCGGAGGTAAGTCCTGAGATTCTTTCTAGTTCCTGTACACGTTGTTGACTCAGCTCGTCAACTTTCTTCTCACGCTGCTTCAACTGTTCTTCTTTTGCTGTAAAGCTTGCTTCGCGCTTCTCAATTGCCTCAGACCGTTTATCCAAAGCTTCTTCCTTGGAAAGTACACGCTTCTCATATCTCTGTAATTCAGATCTGCGTTCCTTTGACTCTCTCTCAAGTTCATTCTTATTCTTGATTGATTCCTCTTTAATTTCCAAGAGAGACTCCTTCTTCTTAGCCTCGGCTGTCTTCACTGCATCATCGATAATCTCACGCGCTTTGTTCTCCGCATTACCAATCTTAGATTCCGCATTCTTCTTCAGATTAGAAACGGTTACAAAGTGACTGATGACTGCTGACACAATGACAAGCACTACTGCAACAGCAATTACTATTCCTATCGGCACAGGAGCACCTCCTTATTTAGTTTTCATTGTACAAATACAACAGTTAAATTCTATACTGTTTTGTGAAAGATGTCAAGCTTAACCATTGGAAACTTCTATAATTTAAATATGTTTTCTTTATATCAACTGTACATCTCACACTCATATATCTGCATGGTTCTTCTGATATCATCATAGTCAAAACCTTTTCTGACAAGGTAAGCCATTATTTTTTTCTTTTCCTCCGGCGTCGTATTCTCCCGATCATAATGCTTTTTCTCTAGCAGTCTGCGAATTGCCTCCGTAGAATCTTCACGCTCATAGCTCTCTTCAAATGCTTCATCAATTAGTTCTCTGGACACTCCTTTTCCCACAAGCTGCATATAAATCTCCCGCCTGCTTTTTCGTTCTTTCCTTGATTCAATAAAACTTCTTGCATATTCATAATCATTGATATAACCAAAAGATTTTACATAACTGATTGCAGCCTCCACGATATCTGCCGGATATTCATTACGCGTAAGTTTCTCCCTAAGCTGCGCCTCTGTACGCCACATATCATTCAAAAGATGCATTGCCCGAAGCTTTGCTCTTTTTAATATAACCTCTGTTCGAATCTTCTCATAGCTTTCCTGCGACAATTCCTGATCTTCGGCTATATGAAAACGGGACAGTTCACCCTTATACAATATAAAAGCAAACTGTCCATCTACATATACCTTATACTTTGTCTTTGTCACAGCTTCAACTCTTGTGACAATCATCTGTTAGTCCTCTTTTTCTGCCTCTGCTGCTACTTTGACCGCACTGTCAGCTTTACTGCTTTTTCCTTCCTTTGTATCCGCTTCCTCTGATGCTGATCCGTCAAAATTATAGTGTGCACGAATCTGCTTATCCAAAGACTCCATAAGTTCCGGATGCTCTGTGAGATAAATCTTAGCATTCTCACGTCCCTGGCCGATTTTATCTCCATTACAGGAGAACCATGCACCACTTTTGTTGACAAGTCCAAGATTTACTGCAAGATCCAGAATATCTCCTTCTTTTGAAATACCTTTTCCGAACATAATATCAAATTCTGCCTCTTTGAACGGAGGTGCGATCTTATTCTTCACAATCTTCACACGGGTTCTGTTACCAATCATCTCTCCGCCCTGCTTGAGCGTCTCGATTCTTCTGACGTCCATGCGGACAGATGCATAGAACTTCAATGCACGTCCACCGGTCGTAGTCTCCGGATTACCGAACATAATACCAACCTTCTCACGAAGCTGGTTGATAAAGATTA